>Ga0209562_1001024_pt1 | contig 10308 bp, 8 predicted proteins | sample WorMetvacBELIZE2_FD_187399 | JGI IMG/M metagenome (GOLD analysis project Ga0209562, IMG submission 187399) | Marine gutless worms symbiont microbial communities from Max Planck institute for Marine Microbiology, Germany - Olavius vacuus BELIZE.2... | ecosystem: Host-associated > Annelida >...
TCAATTCCTTTTTTGACAAGAGCTTTTTTGCTGCTTATGATAACTAACTAATAGTAGTAATTATGATAATACTTGGGACAGTGTTTACAGAGCAGTCATCAGTCATTACAAGAGTTCACCAGCTTTAGTGATAATATCTTATCATGCCAGTAGTCAGTGTTTGGGTGTTTTTATCTTTGTAAATATGCCAATATTTGAATATGTCAGTTGCATAATTGTCACTGTCAGATGGTGCCACGCGACCAGTCGTCCTCGACACCAAAGAAAACTCCCAAGTTCAGTCGCAAAGCACATGACAGCCATCTGTCATCTGTTCGTCCGACAAGCTTTTTCCAAGTTGCCAGCCTGGAGCTGACTTCAGACTCGCTAGGAAAGACACATTTTCCTGTGGATGGGGTCAGTGTTGCTATGGGTTATTTTTGTTTCTTTGGATAAAGTACACATATTAGTTATTTCTGGCATGCATAGTGTGATTGTCTTGTTGGATGTCAGTACTGATGGGTTATTTGTGTTTCTATTGTCTCATTGCTTACATGCACATGTCCATAGTTCGCTGACTGTTGTGACAATAATGAGTATTACTTTAATGTCACTGATTGATGATGGTGATGGTGATGATGATGACTGGTACAACACGTGGTATGTATGAGATATGTTAATGGTGTTTCAGCATACTTTATCTTTGAGACTGGTTTCTATTGCATATTGGAACACTTGATGTTACTTTAATTTAGGAGACTTGTGAGAAGTACCCGGTAAGACAAAATGGTCTTATGATCTTTAAACTCAAAAAACATGCCATCAATAGCAAACAACTTGAGCAAGGTCATGAGTCGACATATTGCTGAACGCATGCTTCGTGCTTCATGCTATCAAATGTTAGCCTCTTGAAACTGCCATGTCAGTGATGCATCTGCCCTATATAAGTATAGCGAGAAAGGAAAATATTAAATTGTGTCATAGAGGAGCACAAATCCAGCATGTTAGCCGTCATGGTCCAAGGTCAGGGTCAAATACAACCACTTTTATTTGACAATTATTAATGAACCAACTACAACACATTACTATGTAAAATTGTAGCAAAATCTGACCTGTAGTTTTCAAGTTATAGGAGATGTTTTTGTTGAATAAGCCTGAAAATAGCTGTCAATGTCAAGGCAGATGTCGTCAGAATATAAGTTTAGTACCATCTTCTGGTCAGTATTATTTCACTTTTTGTGCGGACACACACACACAGACAGATGCCATGACACGTGCTCCATGAGCGTGGCTAATGCACGGGTCATACTGAACTCTGTGAGCTGGCCTGCAGATGATGCAGAGCACAGGACATATTATATTGGCCATTGTTAAGGCTGATACTCTGTTGCATATGAATGACGGCTATGTGTATACAAGTACAGTGACATGCTGCCTGTTATATATCGAGCTGTGTAGCATTGTAGTCATATCCTGCGTGTGCAGGTGGCTTATGCATGCCCGCTGCAGGGGACAGTGTTCACTAGGTTGACACATGTACCAGAAATGAACGTTTTCCATCGTGGTCTGCTGGTAAGTGGCATTACTTTGTTACTCTGTCATTGTAAACTCTCCTGTAAAAACTTGTTATTGCTGTCAGAGGGCCAAGTACCTCTGTACATGCCTACACACGTAGTATTATCTGTAAAAGTTATATTGCCCACTCTTTGGTGCTTTAATTTTGTATGAGTAATAAGTTTTTGCTATATAGTATTAAACTATGCCATTGGATTTTCTGACAAAATAAATATGTATGCATTTTTTTCTGAGTGTGATATGAGTTTTTGGCATATAATTTAAGTCACAGTGCTCTAACTTGGTATCAGTTATTCAGTTCTCTCGTGCGTGTGCTTCTGTCTGTTAGCCAGTGATGCAGTCGTGCTTGTTTGGTTGGTTTTCACTGTCTTTAACTGATTGATGTACGTAGTCTGAATTCTTTTGTAGGCCAAATAGAGGGCCAGAAAAAATAGTAAAACAAACTCCAAAAACTTGACAACCATACATATATGTAGGTTGTATAGTAATGTCTGCAGAGCTCTCATGTATACACGTTGTTTCAATAAAAAACACCCACTATTGTTTTCTTCTATATCTCGTAGCAAAATGGTCAGATTTGCACAAAAATTTCGGTAAATGCAACTGAGTTAATTTGGCTTTCAGCCATTTAAAATGAGTGAATTGCTGAATAAATATTCTTTGGTATTGGCAACAGAGAGCAAAGGTAATGGAGCCACACACATGTGTAAAATGTTTCCTGAGAAAAGACAGCACCTTAATGGACTTAAAACTCCGATACAGAAGTTGATATCACTGGCACTGTTATTAATTTTTCTCGCTCATAATTTATACGTTGATACATCTGGTTAGCGTCTGATGTGGCAACACGGTGTTTGTTGTAGAATATATTCTCTGAATCCGAGATGGAAGGATGGAGGAGACATTGGTGTGTGCTGAATAGTGATCAAATTTCACTCTGGGATTATCCAGTCGCCGAGATTTACAAGGTACCATAAACACGACGATGATGATTAGGGCTCCGATCAATCAGCCAGAATCGTCAGCAAGTCTAAATGTCATAAGTGATCGAGCAGCACATCCAGTGTACACTCATGGCCATGCATGCCACCCACACAGACAGATGCTGTCAGGAATGAATGAGCACCTGGCTACAGTCCCAGCTCAGTTGACTGAAATTTGACTTTCCTGTGGCACCTGTGTTGACTAGATGACTCCCCTCCCACCCTGCTGCTGACTGCCCACCTCTTCTGTTCGCACACACTTTGACTGTCTGCTTGGCTCACTGACAGTGTTTTGTCTGTGTTTAATGTTAATGCAGTATATCAACCTGACATGCTTACATCAGCACTGCGGCGAGTGTTAGGCAAGACGGCAGCAATGGCGGCGAGTGATGGCTAGCGTGGAAGGGTAGTACGAGCGTTAGACTGCTGTCGATAAACAGTCATTGACAGGCGCAGAGGGAGTTTCGGGTTACACCAGAAATCACGAGAGTCGTTGCCAGAAATTTCACGAGAATCGATCTGCCTAAATGGCTACGATCGGAGCCCTAATGATGATGATAATATTACTGTAGTGCCATGTGCGAAGCTTTTTTGTCATTATCATCATTATTCAGTAACAGGCTTGAGACTTATGAGTATAAAATATGAAGATAACATAGTAATGCTGTATGAATGACTAAATGTCAATGATGAGACAGCAATGAGCATACATAGAACGAAGCACGCCATCTTCTATACCATGTTGATGTCAGACTTGTTGTAACTTCATAATGTTTCAAAATAAACAAATTTTGGCAATATTCTATATGATATGTCATGTGCATGATTTTAATGGGTGGATGTCATAGGCGATGCGATTAATAAGGTTTAAACTTTGTTAATAATTAGTGTCATTGTGTAATATTTTGTGTTTACATTTGCTGCGCATATATTTGGTTTTTTTTGTTCTGTCTGATTATTCTGCTGTTTGGCGAAACAAACAACTCTGTTTTCATTACTGGTTCCATGACTGACTGTGTAGGACCCATCGACCAAGATTGATTTGCGGCAATGTATCACGGATGAAGTGCTGCCCCTGTCACTTGGCAGCGCAACGGAGGCAAACACTATGGAATTAACAACTGCATGGAATGCCAGCAGCAGTAGCACGAGTGACAAGTGCACAAATAGGTTCAATTCAGCTAGTTTATAGTAACAATGTGATGATGCTTTTCAGAATTCACATTCGTCGAATGCAAATTTTGGCTGTCAAAATTTGTTGAATGCAAATGCAAATATAGGAATTTATTTTATCACTTGGAACATAATTCACTGGTTTAGGTCAATTAAAATGATTATTGTAACAATACGTTATTCCCTAAAGTCAGTAAAAATCAGTGTTTATATTAGTACAGTGTAACTGAGCAAAAATTATATTGCACATTCACTAACTATCGTTTGTGTGATAGGTTGAATTTTAGAAAAAAAAACAGGTTTTTCTGCACTCTCTGGCTGTCTGTGCATATGAAATCAGTCGTCTCAACAAGGATTTTTCCACGAATTCGCATTCGACTACAAAGCACTTGAAACATTCGTTGAATTTCGAATCTGTTGAAAACGTTCGAATTTGAATTTGAACTTTGTCACATCCCTAGTTTATAGTGTACTGGCTAAATGAAATTTTAATTATGTTTTTTAAAGCTGGTAGAAAATCGCAGTTACTCTAGGCCATTATAACTTTATGTTTTGGTATCATTTTCATGTATTTTGCTAAAAATTGTAGCACTAGCAGATTAATGTTTTAGTCTGTGAATGTTATCATTTTTTTCTGTTTTTTTTGTGTTCTCAATTTCCAATCATTTTTTATCACAGCAATTATACGTTAGTGATGCAGCCAATCTTAGCCTACACCTGTTTAGCACTAGTGTGGCTTCTTATGTGAGGTGCCCCGTGTGGGGCCGGGGCACCCCTCTTCCCCCCGTGTTCATTTACTTCCTCATCTTTTCCCCTTTTCACTTTTCTCTTTCTTTCATTGGCTTTACCTATTTTCTTCTTTTGTCCATCCCTTCCCTTTCTACCAGAGTAGTCCCACTCCGTTTCCAGGCCAGAGATCGTAGGAGGCGACCGAACCTGGTTCTAGTTTGTTTTTTGTTTTGTACTTTGTGTTATCTGTATTCCTTAGTTAAGATGTATTGTGGTGCTTTGTTCTATTAGTTTTTTGTGTGTTCCTTCAGTGCTTTGACACTGTAGGTTGGGTCATTTGACCCGTACAAACCCGTCCCCATATGACCTATAATGTGTTGGTGGGACGTTAAGACTTACTCAATCAATCAATCAGTCTTATGTGAGGTAAGTAAGAAACTAGTCGCTCACTTGTTCATCTCAGAACGGATTTCTTGTGACTCTGGTGAAGGTCTAAAGGTCACCAATGTGCAGTTACATGGGCACCAGTGTATAATTAGCAAAACTCAAACTTTCCTCTACTTGTGTGGTGAGAACTGTCACTCATGTGTGAAATCAGTCTCAGCTGCTGGAGCATTGTACTGATGAGAACGGTGGTGATTATCGTTATTGTTTTGCAAGTGCTTTCACCGACGCATCCCTTAGCCAAGTGTCTGCATTATGCTCGTGAAATACCAGCGACTGAAACATGACCATTTCTCTGTATACCTTGATCTCACACCGGAACAGAATACTGTCATACATTGGGCCGTCCATTTAATGATGATGACAATAATGAAATGAGACAACCATGAACTGTAGGCATCTACATTTACCAGTATTTAAGTCAGAAGCGAGCATGATGTCTGGCAATAAATACAACAAGCAGCCTATGGGCTGTGATGCTTAGGTGGCTTAAATCAGGGTGTGTGGGAGCAATGTCCACTGAAAGTGCAAGGGGGTAATGTCTGATTAGCACATATGCACAGCTATTGACTGGCTTTGCTATTACCTCAGTCAGCTGAGCTAAAAGCTATGTGATGTGTGCTGTAGGCATTGGTTAATGGCTGACAGTAACCAGGAATGCCGATTGTGGTGTGATCGGATGAACGTTGTTCTGCATGACCTCCGTGCCTGGCATCCATACGCTATGCCATCTGTACGCAGTACTCCGAAATCTGCTCCATTGAAGCAACACTTCTAGCCCAGACTAAGATTCGCCATTTTGTTTTTACTTACTTTAATTGTCCAAACTGCTGGTTTTTGTGGTTATTCTAACTTACACTATAATTGCATTCTGCACTTCATCTGGATAAAAAGTGGACCAATAGAACATAGTCAATAACTGTGTTAAACTAACGCTGCCATTGATGTAACTTAATGTCTGACATTTTCCGTAAATTATACGCAAAATTTGTTGTAAAAAGTGTTGAAGATAAATTATTTAGTTTCACCAGAAAGAAGATAAACTTAAATTAAAAAGTTGCAACCAAAAAGGCTATGGAGTGAAAAAGTTGATAAAGAGTTTCGGAACTGAGACTGCTGTCCGTCATCTTTGAATAAGAAAATCAGTCCAACTGGTACTGTCAGTTGCAAACACAGCAGGGAAGAAGCATAAGACGTGGACTGCTCAGAATGTTGATTCAGTTGAGTCAAGAAAATGCACTGGGTACTCCTAGAACAATTTGTCAGACTGAGCACGAGTTAGGAATTTTCAGTTATGTATTTTAAATGTTACTAAAATTGACATTGTCATATGTTTCTCTAAAATGCCATTTCCATACCCGCTCTCATCGTCAGATACTGGGGACTCCAGTAGTTCCATTTTGTCAGCAATGACGAAGTTTTGAATACCTCTGGACTCCCTTATATACAGGAGATAATCGACAGGAGGTGGCTGCAGTTGTTTGGCCATGTTGTAAGGCTGGAGAGTAACGTCCCGGCACATCGAGCCCTGCGGCAAGTCATCTGTGTGAGAGTGAACATCCGTCCAGACTCACGCTGCCGTAGACCATGCGGTCGTCCATGTCAGACGTGGCTCCACCACATTGCAGACGGCTCTCCATTTGGCATCAGAACAGAATGGTACAGGGCTGCCAATCGTAGTCACGGGGAGTCGATGTGACGGACTTCTGCTGTCTACGTGATCTAATGAATGAATGAATTTCTTGTTGATTTGTGTTATATGTCACCAGTTTCAGACAAACTGACAAGTTTTTGGTTAAATTATAGCAATTTATTTTGGCATCCACTTTTTATCCAGACACATTGTACTTGTTAGTAACAGTGTTATATATAACAGTATATTTTTGTATTTATTAGCTGCAATATAATGAAGATTAAGTGCAGTTTTAGAATACATTTCTCTGTTCATAGCCATGCTACTCTGATGTACTTAATGTTGTACCGAATTTATAATTATTTTCATGTATACACTGTGTTTTAAAAATGTGGCGTTGAAATTTTTACAATAACTGCATCAACTGTTAACTGATGTTGAAAATTCTTTCACTGTTGAAAACAGCGATGAATTATCTACAAAATAAATATAACACTTCTTATGATTTATAAAGCCTCGTACAAACGCTCCAGAAATCAGCTTCATAAATTCGACGCCAGATTCTGGCGCGTCATTTTTTCATGCGGACAGCATCTGGCCCAAAAAAACTGGCGCCGAATTATGGCGTCAGTTAATAATGGCAGATGACCGAGATGCAGCTCTTATCATCCGAATGTGATAATCACTCAATTTTTACCCCAAACAAAAAAGTATTTTGCGACGAAAAATTTATTTGCGATTCATTTTTTTCGTCACACAACTCCATTCTACAATCTAAAGACAGAAATTAGCAAACAAACGAAAAAGTAAACCAAAGCGAATGTAAACAATGTTTCCATCTCCTTTTTTCGAATTTCGAAGCTTTTGGATAATAAAATTCCCAGGATGACATTACAAAATTCCAGGCTAATAAAATTGCCAATACCGTAATGTTTGTAAAGGAACACGGTCAACATAACGACAGTTTTTAGTGATTGTTTTACGCTTTAGAATTTATATAAATGTTATTATTTTATTGCCTCTAAAATTCCTTAGATGCGTTGCAATTTTCCTTAAATCCCAAGTCGATCCTCAAATTCAAAAATCCCAAACAGTGGAAGCATTGAATGTAAACAAATCCGTCAGCCAATCAGAGAAGGCCATTCCTGCTGGTTTCTGGCACAAAAATAGAGCAGTTTCTATACGACTCCAGAAACTGGCGCTGGTAAAAATTTGACTCCAGACGCATGCCAAATGGTATGACACGCTCCAGAATATGGCGTCAAATTTATGGCGCCGGTTTCTGGAGCGTGTGTCGTTGGCTTTAGAAACCTCGTTGCACTGCCATGTGAACCAACATTTTTAAATTTTTGTGTTTCACACAGTAGTACAGTGAAGTTTTAAGAGGTGGTGATAAATATATTTATTTTGCAGACAATTTATTGCTGTTTTCAACAGGGAAAGAATTTTCAAAATCTGTTAACAGTTGATGAAGTTATTACAAAAAGTTCAACACCACGTTTTCTTGAAACAGTGTAGAAATGCTATTGTTCTGACATCTCCAGCCACGGAGCATGTGACTTTCATTTAACTTTCTCTGTATGTAAATGTTTTCTTTTTATTATTACTTACTCCTTCCTATGAGATTGTTAAATGAAGATACCAAAGATTAATTTAAATGTTACATGAAATTGCAAGAGAATTAAAAGTTTATTGATGATAACTACTAAGAAGTGTGTGACTGTGTGATTCATCTGTTCGAAATATGTTGAATATGTTTAATTTATTGTTCTGTAAAAAGTATGTGCTGTGTAATCAGTAGTAATAATAATATAAAATATAACAAAATAAAATAATATATAATGTAAAAAATAATAATAATATTTGTTAGGCATACAGTGTTAGCAGTCACAGCTCTATCACAGCTGTGGTTTCATAATTATTGATGTGTTTAAACTATTGTCTCTAATAGCTATCCTAATAAATTATAACACGTTGTCTATTTTGTCAAGCAGTAAATGTGACATTTATTGACATTGTTAATCATGGTGAATTATAATGATAATGAACTTTGTGCTGTACAGGTAAGTTAAATAGTGTAGTAATATATCTTTCCGTAACTTTCAGATGTATGTTATTGTTATTGGCCGTTTTTTCCGATTGCTCTGGCATAAGATTTCTGTATTGTGACTATGCAGTGGGCGACAAACAGCACCATTTTTACACCGTTTTCTACACCACCAACATATGCTCTTTGGTGTAGGAATAATAATGTCCTCAGTGAGAATCACTATGGGCGTGTCAGTTTACTCAGCCGATGTAGATAGCCGATGCCCGTCTCCACTCATCTGCTGCCGTCGCCTGGCAGCGGTGCTACTTGACACTTCCGCAGTAGCTGAGCATATTGTTTGTAAACAAACTTAAATTGGTTAAGTGAATTACTGAAATTAACCTTAACCCTAACCCTAAACCTATATACCCTAACAACCCAAAATAATGGATCTTCGAAATAGCGGACCTTCGGAATAACGGCTTGTACCGGTGCAGCCAGTTGGTCAGTGGAACTTTCCGCACTTTTTGTGGATTTATGAGACTTAATATGACATAAAAGACAATATGCAGTGTTTAGCAAAAACTGGTAACGTTTTCAATTAATTGCAAAATGAAATAAATATTAAATGACACATAATTTCAAATTGTCTCATTTCTTTTCCGGATGCCGCCATCTTTTACCAGTCAGCAACAAAGCGGCAACGTCCCCACAGGCCGCTGCCGAAGTTTCGCAGCGGATGCGCGGCATCGGCTGATAGCGGTGCTGTCAAATGCTACCGCTGCGTTCAGCCGCTGCAAAATTTCGACAGCGGCTGAGTAAACTGACATGCCCAATGTGATTAAACTACTTTTTCCATTTATACGCAACGTAGACTAGCGGACCCATGCATGATGTTTTATCAAGTGATAGTTTATCAAATCGTTGACTTCATTTGATTGTAACTAGTGCGGACCCGATTCTCCCATTTTTATGCTAGGCAGGTTCTGTACCTTGTTTTGGCTATATGCGTAGCACTGCCATACTGTATCATACTGTGCCATACAAGGTACAGCGCTGGACTATTACTGACCATGCAAGTCGGGTCCCAGTCGTGACCAAAACGTATGATTACAACGCGATCTTCCTCCGACAAGATGGCTTGGTCAACTTGCCAGCCATTATGAAGGTGCTGCAACATGTACGACATAGTCTACTATTGTATTTTACACTGAACAGAACAATAAAACTTTATTTATACGCGAACACAGCCGATAATTAATCCAATGATCAGGTAATAAACATCGATGTAAACAAAAAACACAAATAACGAATAATCAATATTCTTTGCGACGGTTTGTTGAAAATTTTACGCTAAATCAGTCACACAGACAGAGGACAGACGGACGGACGACGACATAACTATTTGGCAGGTTTTCGCAGTTTTTAGCGAACGTGAACTCAAGTTCATGTTCGCTATATGTCGTCGTCCGTCCGTCTGTCTGTCTGTCGTCTGTCTGTAACGTTCGTGCGGCGTGCGCCCTACTCAGACGATTGAAATTTTCGGCAATGTTTCTATGCCATTTGGTACCTTGGCCATCCATGACCTTTCGGTAAAAATTTTATGGAGATCGTCCCAGGGGAACCTCTCCGTCGAGGGATTTAAACACAAGAGGGTAGCCAAATATAACGATTTTGGACCTATCGAACGCTATATCTCGGAAACGGTGCAAGATAGGAGCTAAGTTACTATTAATCACTAATAGGAAATCGCATATGAGCTT
>Ga0209562_1001025_pt1 | contig 10307 bp, 6 predicted proteins | sample WorMetvacBELIZE2_FD_187399 | JGI IMG/M metagenome (GOLD analysis project Ga0209562, IMG submission 187399) | Marine gutless worms symbiont microbial communities from Max Planck institute for Marine Microbiology, Germany - Olavius vacuus BELIZE.2... | ecosystem: Host-associated > Annelida >...
GCATAAGATAAATAATTAATTCAGTGAAGCCTTGCAATGAAGTGTGGAATGCAGCGAGTTTTAGCTGATGGTGATGTTGATGAGACAGCTGAGCTTCTGTAACAAATGTCTATAGACTTTGTTCCTCTTCATTTCTCTAGCTTGTATCTTACATTAAGTCTTTATACCTGCAGAACGATCTGACAGTAGAGCTTGTCACATTTCATATTCTAAGAATTTCACTACAGTACTATTTCACTAGTACTATGTCACTACAGTAATTTCACCGTTTCGTCTAAACCAATTTTTATCTGAATGTAATCTGTCATTGCTTTCTGCATAAGACAGAAAGAAATTGAATTATTAGCATCAGACTCCAAAGGACTTGGCACCCGAGGTTAATAATAATAATGATCATGAATCAAATTTCATGTCAATGTCTCTAATAGCTCTGTTGAACTACTATGATGCTTCTATATCTTTCTTATCTTCTTAAACCAACCTGTCAGTTGCTTTGCTCTCATTCCACCTTTGTGTCTAATGTACTTTGATTAGACAATAGTCCTACATGACTACAGACACCAATTTAGTCCTACCGGACTACATATACCAAGCACCATAAGAGTGGCCACTTTAAAGCAAGTCTTGGTTTCGTGGTTGTTATGGAAGTTTATTCGTTTATTGAGATGCGATTTGCTATCTCCTGGTGTGGTCACAATTTTCTGTAGGCAGTTAGAGGCTGTGATGAGGTATTTTTCTCTATAACTTTGTTACAATCACCCGCCACACTTGGTATTGATGTTGGTTTTGAAATAAGGTCTTGTATTGTCGATACTTTTCAAGGTCTTGGTTTATTGGCATGTTTGAATGACTATATAGGCAAAAGATGACACTATCCAGTCGGTGGCAGTTAATGGTCAGCCCTAGGCTTTTGATGATAGCTGGATGGTACTGTGTTACATGATCTGTTTACATCTAGGTTGGGTCTATATCTGCTATTTGTCTGTAAGCTGTAAAATAACTTGTGCAGCTTCCATGCTGAATAATATGCACATTTCTGTCATGTGGCAAGGTCATAACTTTAGAGGAAGCAGAGGTCATGATTATGGAGGATGGACCCGTTGAAACCTTTTGCCTCTCTTGAGAAATTACCATAATCTAAAAATATGTGCACCAGTAATTTTCACACTAATTATTTAGTACACCTGCGAGTTGAACCCAGGTGATGGTGGTAACCTGTTGGAAGACCGGCAAGTATCATGTTGAGCCACCGGGACAGGCACAGTAGACGTCGGCATTACTGCGTGGCATCAGCTTCTGAAATGCATTGTGTGTCTTAGACAGCGATAGCGTGGTAGCTTTAAGTAAGTCAGTATAGAAAGTTACAAGGTTACGAGGCTGGAGAATTTGAGGTGTTAATGGTAAGTTCTGTTCAAATATATGGAATGATCGTTCAGCTTGGTACCAGTGCATTACCCATGTTGGTAGGAAGTGATTACCATTGTCAAGGCCCAAGGGCTATCCACTCCATAAGTTCTGTGGCGGGGTTCGTGTATTCCATTTCACAAAAATGCGATGCGCAGGACTATCTTCATAGGACAAGTGTACACTGGAGGAAGAAGAAGAGAAGAATTATTAATGTTCTTGAGTACTCTTAATATGATGGATCTCATTGATCTCTTGCTTGCTTGCTTGAATAGATGGAACTTTTACCATTTTATTCACGATATTCGATCTCCGTGAAGTCCCAGTAGACAGCAGCAGTTGGTTCAGTTGTTCTTGCATGTTTTGACTGAAGTTGATAACTGTTTGCAGAACCCGGCAGCCAGCAATCATGAGCTCAACATCAGCAGCTTTGAGTGTAGTCTTGTTGACTGAGTGTCGTAATGTAGCAGGTTTGTTTGTGTAACACAAACATTGCACCGCACCTGTCTTGTGTGTTATCTGTGATTGTCAGTCGTCACATTTCATCTCTTGTTAGGCAGATGCTGAAGAACTTAACGGTGTGGGCTTAGTAAACAAATTAAAAAGATGTTTGCAGTTTGTCAGACTAGAAATCAAAGCAAATTGCTGTTTGTTGATAGAACATGACTATGGCATGCTGGTAACTGTTAATGCCTTCTTGCACTTTGTCGATTCTGTAATATTTTAATTGTGACTATTGCAGATGACCTATGGATGATTTATGATGACCTCAAGTCAACGCCTGTTTGCCAGTTTAAGTCTCCGTTCCCAGCAGTTGATCCTAGGGAGGTGCACATTGTCATGTGGCGGAGTCGGCCAGCGACAGCGGAAGTATGTAAACGCACTGTGCCTGCAGTCCATTCAGCGGCAGTTTCCACTCCTGTGACGTCTTCCATTGTTTGTGTACCTCAGACTGCCAAAGTAACAACTTCAACACTACCAAAAGTTCCAGTGTTTGCTCCAGCTGGCACTGGAGCTTATGGCAAGTTTGAGCAGCAGCTGAAGGAACCAGTCGATGTTTTCTGTTTCTGGCCTCCGGTTATAGCTGGTGCTGTAAGACAAAAGGTAAGGTCTGCACTTTATTAGCAGTTAATGTGCGTAGTATGCTGTTCTATCATGTGCCGTAAGAGTGGTTGTAACTAATGTAACTAACAGTAGTCGGTAATGTGTCTAGAAACGGGCAAGTTATACGGTATTTTATTAATCTTGTTTTCAATGAATTTTCTCGAACTTGACACATTATGTAACATAATGCTAGTTGTAAGCTGGTACATATGTTATGCATACGTCTGTGTGCATGTAGGGAGTAACGGCAGGTATGCTGGTGAGGCCTACGTCGCCGCCCGTCACCCGGCCACGATCCAACCGTCGTGCGTTAACTGCTGAACATCAACCCTCGACACTGGCACGGCCGTGTCGCCCGTCTTCGATGCGTCCTGCGTTAAAGAATCGTCGTTACGCCGCAGTTCTGTCTAACCTGAACAGACAAACCGGTGCCAGTTCACAGCCGTCTTTGTCGTCGTCAGTGTTCAGTGGATACGTGCCAAAGTGCAAACAGAATAGCAGCGGCGTACATTGCAGCAACGCGCCGGTAGTAACAAGTGTGTCTGCTGGGTCAACTGAGCAGCGTCGGACGAAGGTGAGCTTCTGCTTACAGACCAGTCACAGCGACACACTTTGTGAGCGCGGGACGACGACTTCTTCGTCGCTGCTTCCTGTTCCAGCGCTGCCTTCGTAACATCGGCGTTGGTAACTTGCAGTAATAATACACCGACGTCTGTTACTGTCAGTGTCCCGTCACAGACCACAGTCAGTAGTCCCAAATTACATGTTGCTGATGGTGCCGGTGATGAGATGTCAGCCGACTGTAGTGACAACAGTGATATCTCTCTACTGTGTGCAGAGCTGTTTGTTGATAATAATGCAAGTTTCTGTGATAAACTGCTGGATAGCTGCTCTCTCCCATACACACAGCCAGAAACACCAAATGTAATAGTGCCGCACGGTTCTTCATTTAATTCAAAACACGACATTCCAGAGCCCATCACCGATTTGACGTTCGACGATTTTGTTGAACTTGACGAGCTGTTTAGCTGTAATTGAATTGTTTATGGCCGAAGTTATTGCATGTAGTATAAGAAAGTCACGTTAATGTGTTAATTTGTGTTCTGAAACTTGAACAATAATTACGATGGTTCCTTTGCATGAAATTTGGAGTTGTTTTGATATAATGATGCAATATAATTTGTATTTTTGCAAGTTCTTTTTTTTTTAAATTCACACTACGTCTGTACCGAGCTATGGTGTGATGTTATCGTGATAAAATGTTTATTCCACTGTTATATTAAAGTGTTTTTGGTGATGTATTGCAGCTGAGTTTATACTCCGTCATTCACCTTCATCTACTGTACAAGAAAGTCACCTAAATTGGAAAGTTTTCCGTTGCAACAACTAACATCGATCAAAAGTCTCTTACCATCTCATTTGTTGGATAACACCATCAAAATATTTGTATTTTCTAGTGATTAGCAAAATTACTGCTGAGTGGGCTGTTAAATGCCACTGTTATTTACTTAAAACTGGTTTGCATGCGACAGCTCACCTACTTGTTTGTTTCTGTTGCTAATTTTGAGTTTTACTTTCAATACTGCCAGGACTATGTCTGAGCGTGTGCTTTTTAATGCCAAACCTGAAGCATATACTATACAAAAATAAAATCATTGACAGTTGTGATAGCTTACTGAACATCAGTTCAAACAATACAGTTCTGCACATCTTCTGTAAATTGGAATAAATATGTTAACAAATCTACAACAAAGTATACAGAAACTAGATAAAAGGTACATGATAACATCTATGTACTAATACTAATATGAATTGATTTATCACTGCAACAGACTAGAATATATTGTGTTACATAAAGCACCAGAGAATACCAACCTCCACCAAGGACTGTTATTTCAGTGATGAATTAAGGCTCATGACTAAAGCCATCGGCATAGAGCAGTTGCCTAATGTGAAATTATTTTGGCCACATCCACTGAATCAGAAATTCTAAGTTATACAGAATAGCTAATTCAGTGTTGCTGCTGAAAATCGATTAATCCTCATATATCTGGACGAAGTTTCAGATTTCTTCCCCATAATTTCACATATTTCTGTCATCTCTCGTGCCTAACCGTCCCAAAAATTCTGTAATTCATCCACAGTTTTTTAATGCTGCTCACATTGGTAGTAACAAATCAAGAGTTCCAGACCAATACACAATGTCCTTGGCAGACGCAATCACAAGTAGAAAATAATGTAAGTCGTAATAACTGTGAACTGTAAAAGACGCTGACAGCGAACGAAGTGTGAAAATTATCCTTGATGTGACTTTGTGTGCCTGATGAGCCACTGCAGTGTTATGTCTGAAATGCACATCATTACAGCAGCTAAGCACTCGCACACAAAATTATACAATCACACTCCAGTATGCTCTGCATTCAGGTATGCTAGTCGCTATCAATGTTTAGAAATTTTGAGTTGAAAACTTGAACAATTCTACAACAGAAAGTTTGAAGCACTATTTGTAATGCAAAAGAAATGGAGGGCTTGAGGCACGACAACTCATTCAGAGAAACACTGTTGTTTATCATCTTTCCTGTTAGAGGTCATTAGTGACTTCTTTGTTTAGAGGCGCCTACTATTACTACTGCTCTGCTACAAGGATGTACAATGTTAGAAGTTTGCTTAGGCTTGCTGTTGACAGTTCAGTTACAGATGCCAATTCGTCAATCGGAAACTGATTACAACTTATAACGGGTCGATATATGAGTGATGCCGGGCTTTGCAGTCTTGCAGTGTTTTCATTAAAAAGTGACAACATTACAAAATGTACATGGAAGAGCTGTTAATAGCATTTTCCCAAAGATATATTATACCATTAAACAGTGGCATCCAAGACTCATTTTTAAAATGAATTTTTAGGTCGACACTGACAGCTCGACAAGTTCGAGATGTGTCACAAAAATTTTGTTGGCTTATTTCCATTGTTTTTCGACAAATGAATGGTTTAGGTTTAAACTGGCTCTTCATATAGCATGGAATATATATTATTTCATGTAGAATTATGAATTATATACTTTTTTAAGCTATCATTATAAGATGGTTAGTTTCTTCTGTGAATAATTACGTTATTATTTTCATGTTGTGTTGAGGTGTATTATTTTGGCCCACTCTGTACATGTATGATTTCATTAAAACAGTTCGTTGGTAACGTGCATAAACTGTCTTCATGTGCTCTGTATTTATAAGGACAGAAATTATACATTTGCTCAGTTAAGGCCTGTGAGCTGCAAGAAAAACTTAGGGCCCTCAGCAGTCCTGCATTAGGGTCTTAACATATAAAACACATGTGCTGTTACACAAAAAGTAGTCCACCATGTAATAATATTTAAAATAGTGTCAAATACCAGTACCAATGTTGTGTCGTTCTTTGCACGATACTGAATAGCATGCAACTTGTCGATCTTGTATATCTCTCAGGCACCTAACATTAACATGCATACTTTGTGTGTACTTGTACACATACCATTTGTACCACTTGTACAAGATTACTTCAGTGTATGAAAAAATAGTGCAACTTGTTAACATGAATATGTTAGTGCTATCTTTGTGCGAGGTAACAGTGATTATTATCTCCCAAAAAAATGCTGTCTTGTAGCCTTGTGCTCTATGTAAGTATTCACCAAATAGTGCAGACATGAAGAAAACATGCAGAAGATGCATTGTACAGTATGTAAGCCGACGGATTCAGATCACTGTCAGTGCTGTGGGTGCTTGTATGGGTTGCAGTTCAAAAGCAACAGGAAAATCCACAGTGAACAGATGTGTTTCAGATACATCACTGTTTATACATGTATTAAAATTTGTCTCATCTCCTGACAGTCTCCTGGGCAATACAGCCAACAGAATCGACAAATATGTCATAGCATATGCAGAGGTCAGTCACATATGTATTTACATGTATGTGTACATTTTAACGCAACATTCGTAACTGTTAGCAGTAGTTGCACTTAGCCTACTAGCTTTCAAGCTGAAATTGTCTACTAAATAATTATTTACTATAGGCAGTTTTTCAGTGACGCAGATGGGCGGATAGATGAATGAATGAAGTGGACATACATCTTATCAATAAGCTGCTTATCATCAAGAGCAGCGGGCAAATCACTCTTGTTACCAAGCACAAGAACAGGAATTCCTGCCATTGTACGCTTCTCTAGAAGAGCAAATAATTCGCTTCTAGCTAGTTCCAGGTTGTTGTGGTCTGCGGCGTCTAGCATAAATCTATCACAAACACAAGTACAGGACAACATCATCCACACCTGCGATCATCTTCTAGCACAAGCTAGAATTAATGTTCCTTAAAATATGTGTCACTGCACAGATCTGGTAGCAAAAACTTAAGCTGATAAAATACAACAAAATTAAGAATATGTCATGCATGCAGCAGTACAGGACAGCGAGGACATTTTAACTCAACTTCTGCACAAATCAACATTTCCACAAACTGTACATCTTAACTGCCAGCTCCACTACCAGCAGCATAATTTTATGGTATTTTACAAAGAAAAACCAGTTACATTACTAGTATGTGGCACAGAATGTGATCTTAACAGTACAATAGAGTCTAAGCAAAATCTACAATTGCTGCAAGGTAACTTACACGATGGCAGTGACTCCACGACAGTAACGTTCCCACATACTTCGAAACCTCGGCTGTCCACCAACATCCCAAATCTGCAAAACAACTTCACCTGAGAGTCTCAAAACTATTTCTACACATCCTATTCTTTTCTGCGATGGGCACTCCATGGAAGTTTAACTGCATGGTTTTAAACACGGTAAAATACAAAACTCTTTCTTTGATAACTGCACACAAATCAACTTACTTTGATTACGATGCCACCTCTGGTGATCGTGCGCATATTGAAGCCAACAGTTGGAATCATATCTTCACTGAACTGCCCATGCTAAACACAATCAATTTAGAAAGTAATACAGTGCTTACTATCATGCAATATGTGTGGGCAGTGTATGCTATTTTCATGTGTTTCACAGTCGACAGATCCAGTTTTCAAATTATCATCATCATTCATAGAACGATCCGCTCACCAAAACGTTCTTGCTTTCTTAAACACCAAAATAGGCCAACTGACTAAGACCTTTGACAGACTTACAGTTGAAAATATAAACTAGAAAGCATGTTCAGAATTCCAGACTAAAAACGTCATTAAATTGTCTAAATTATTTGGGCATTCAACACTGCAGGTATTCTATGTTTTGGCAGAAACCAGCAAATCTTGCAACCCTTACTGTTAAGAATACCACTTGACGTGTTTCTCCACATCACTCAGGCTGCCCTGCTATGAACGATTTCATCAGTACAACACGTAATATGTGGTGAGCCAAAAAATATTTGTTGCACAAATGCAGTTAATGCCAAAAGTAACAATTCATCTAATCACTGTGCATGTGTTCCCACATACTAGCACTAGTTTACTGAACCAGAAAACTTCCAAACTGCGTAGTTCAGACGTCAGACTTCAATCCAGTTAATTTCTCACTCTGGAAAGCTTTGCAAGAAAAATGGTATCGTCAAAAGATCGAAGACGCTGATCATTGGAAGCACATTCTGTTACACTGCTGAGTACAATAAGTCAGGACACAGTACTGTGTGCCAGACCCACTGCTAAAAGAGGCTGGCCATGGTGATTAGGGCACACAGGAGACATGATGAATTCATTTTAACCTACCTACATATGTTCATAATCAGTATTGACTGAACTTTGAGGGAACTGTACAATAACTGAATGCTACGCTAGAACTGTTCCGCCGTGGTTTTCCCGGACAACTAACTTTCGTTTCTAATTTTTAGGCTTATGCTGACGTTTGTCTGAACTGTGACCTCCTTGACACTGTTAGGTGCCCTTGAAGTCTTCTGATTTTGCGTCACCTTAATAATCCTCGTTTATAATAATAATAATAATACGCTTAAATTACCGTAATATGTATTTTCATTGGTGCATATATGGTTTCTGTGAACATGTAAAGAATACTTAAATATGGCAGCACTCAAAATATCATTTTAATTACTCCCGATAAGGACCTGAGCATTTTGATAAATGGAACACCTTCCCACATCATATATGGAGGTAAAACTATTAAAAAATGGTCCAGTTTTTGGCCTATCATGTAGATAAGAATGATGGCAGTCGTGATAGCATGGCTGATGATATCCAGTCGCTAATCAAGAATTCCAAGTTAAAGGCAACACAGAATAAGCTAGAAAAATGGCAATTATGAATGCATTGCAACCTGAGGCCCCCAAGTTCCCCCAACACCATGCCAGTCATTTTGGTATGTATTCGGCAAAATCTGTACCTGGTACTACACATGTGCACGAACTGTTTTCCAGCCTCTGATCAAACTTCTGACACTGTCATTGGATTTGGCGCCCCTGGTTTCCTATGTGGTATAGATATCTTGGCAATTGGTATTTTACTAGTATTTTTTCCACACTGTCGCTATGCATGCACAAAAACTGCTATTTCTATTTATTACTCAGGTGAGGCAGGCCAGGCGGCTGAGCTTTGATGCAGCTGCAATGACTTGCTCGAACCGGTCAACTTACACAAATCGCTCAACAAGGTTCCAGCAAGGCATGATTACATTATCAGTACGCTGGATGTGCTGAAGGCCTGTGACACATGCACAGACATAGGCCAGTTATAGTGCAGTGTACCGATTGTGTAGTCTTTCCTCTAGAGCATATCATTCGTACCGATCTAATCATGCATTCAGTATGAATTATACTACTATAGTACTATGTTATGAACGTATATTGTCCCCACTCACAGAAATAACATTGACAAACGTAGTTTTGCCAGACATTTGCAAGCCGACTAACGTTATTTCCATCTCTTCCTTCCAAAACAGGTTTATAAACCAGTTTAAAATGCGGCGAAAAAATGGCAACATCATCAGACACAGTATTTATGTCTTTTAATATCGCTGAACTACAATGCAACTATCTGTAATCACTACAGTTTTGCAAAATTTCACACGAACAAAATAAACAGCTGTTCGCCTAAGGTAAACATAACGTAACGTAAGTAAGTAACGTAGGTGACTATTTAAATCTACGCGGGAACGCGCGGTCGCGGCGGCAGAAATGCTACAAGGGCTGTTTACAGGACGGATGCAGAAATCGTCAGTGGACGGGATCTAGTAACAGAGCCCCAAGCGGACCATTTAATGTTTTTATTCTGCTCAACGGCTGGATCTGTTTGCATGGTGTCACCGTGTCAGTTGGACTAAGCCGACTCTAAGTTGGTTTTCGAATGCACTTAAAATCATTGCACTTTCGTTCATTCAAGCGGGGTCCAAGGCAGAGCTCCTGGTGGGGTTCAGATGCAAATCACGGAACCAGATGGCAGGTGTATCCCCCTCGTTCCCCTGTATCCGCCCCTGGTTGTTTAGCTATTGTAGAGCTGGACGTAACAAAACTGGGGCAAATTGTTCACCCTCAGAGGTGAGGGTGAACAATTTGCCCCAGTTTTGTTACGTCCAGCTCTATCTTGACTACATTCCTCGGTAGTACCATAAGTACCATATTTGTAAAGTCTCATTTATTATCAAAATATGCATCACGTCAAACAATTTAATATGCTAAATTATTCTGTAATATTGAGGCACAATTTATCAGTGACAAGTAGAGGTCCAGGCCCTACTTCTACTCTATTTAGACCTGTGCAGAATCAGTACCGGTAACTTGAATCTAAACATACACACACCTTTATACTACACATTCTACATGTAGG
>Ga0209562_1001026_pt1 | contig 10306 bp, 4 predicted proteins | sample WorMetvacBELIZE2_FD_187399 | JGI IMG/M metagenome (GOLD analysis project Ga0209562, IMG submission 187399) | Marine gutless worms symbiont microbial communities from Max Planck institute for Marine Microbiology, Germany - Olavius vacuus BELIZE.2... | ecosystem: Host-associated > Annelida >...
TCCTAGGACTGCAAGAACACTTTACAATAGAATAGGACACAATCGGAGTAAAACATAGAACAGAAATTTCAAGCAGAGTCCAGGCCGAAACATCGCGAGAAAAGCTCTGTTTTGAGACGGCGCCTGTAGGCCGACAGTGACGTCGACGAGGTGACGCTAGACGGCAGGCTGTTCCATACGCGCGCGCGAAGCCGTTAAGTATACAGTGAATGCACGTGTAGAGGTTTCTTTAGATTTACGATGCTCAGCAGAACTCTAAGGTGATCAGCATAGTGAAGTGTCTACATAGGCGTGTAATACGCAGATCGTCAACTTTTTGTAGGGATACTGAATCCCACTTTTGGACTGAAAAGCACCAGTATAAATAAACCTGTGTGAAATGTCTATTGCTCGTTTATTTATCACTTCGTTTTCTTATGTTTATTACCTCCACCAAGAAGGTTATGTTTAGCCAATGTTTGTTTGTCTGTTTGTCGTTCTGTCTGTCTGTCTGTTAGCAACTTCACGTAAAAACTACTGAACGGATATTCAGGAAAATTTTGTTATAGATGCGTCTTTGGACAACGAAGTACACTGTACGTTGTAAATTGTGGAAGACATTGGGTTGGTCTTGAGAGAGGTCGGCGCTATCCGAGTGCTGTTGTTAACTATTTGACTTCGCTAATAACTATGACGGTGACGGTGCTCCCACTGTTTGCTCGTTCAGTTCACTATTGATCGCTGACATTGTGTGTCTCAGCAAGGGCCGCGCCGACAGTGGGCGGTTGTGTTCCGTTCGGTGACCTCCGATGCCGGTCATAATAACTGATCCTGAGATGCGCTCACCACAGTTCAGACAAGCAGGTGCTCGTTCGTACTAGATGAAATGGATTGACTGTCGCCGATCGATCATTGGCGGAACTAGTTACTCAAGTCTTTGTTTGCCGTTCTCATCCGTTGACATCAGCTGTCCAGTGCAGACTTGCTTACAGACCTACATCTGCCAGTCGCACCTGTTGTTAAGACACGCCCCACACCACACAGCATACAGCACTCGACCGTTCATTCTTTTAACAGCACGTCTGACATCCAGGCCTCGGCAGTGTACCGAGATACCCAGCATCAATATGCTGATAGGCGTGGTATCGACTTGGGTCATGTTGAAAGCATCCTGATTTAAACTTATATGCAGTACACACGAGCGCACTGAGCGAGCTAGTAGACCACCGGCAGCGATTGCAGCCAAGGTCCCCGGTGTACGATGACGTGCTTCCCATACGGGCTGCATGTATACATAGAGAAGCAGGTGCCCGGCCGGCCGTTCACAGTGACGGATATGTCGTCAGTCACTGATTATTCTCGGCATGTTTCCCATGCGGGTACTGTACTACTGTTTACGGGCACCTGCTAGAGGCTACAGGGGGCGCTGATCCCTCCAGAATTTTGGTAGGCTCTAGGGTGGGCCCCCACTTTTCATATGGTGAAATGCAGGGCCGCAGCTGATATACAGCGTGAATGGCCCACTTAATTAATGGTCCACCTTAATTTAACAAAACGGTCCATGCTTTATCCTAATGCTTATGGTGTTTCATGTTTTCTGACTACAAAGGCCACTGGAAGTACATTCTCGACTTGAAATTTCAGAGTTTTTTTTCGGAAATTTTATGCCTCGAGCTCCATCCCCATAAGCCTCACTATCACTTCAGATTATTACATTCCCATATTCCCATGGGTCTTCAGATGCTAGAAGGAGGCCCGTCGTGGATGTTGGCGGTAAATTGTGGTTACGTGATAATGACCTAACGCGGTGACATGTCCAGGCGGGAGCAGTGGCCCGGATATTCGACGTACACGATCTGGCAGACACTGCTGGGAACCACACGCAAGTTGGGCCGCGACCACGCCGTTCTCGCCGAGCTGTACAGCACGCACATGTCCAATCGAATAACGGAACTCGTCGACGACGTTCAGCGAATATACAAAAAGGTTCGGTCTTTCCCTGGCTGCCGTTGTTTACGCCTAGAGTGAATATAGTGAGGTAAACACAAAGGAGTCCCGACATTCATTCACTCCGTTGTTTATGCACAGGCGTCTTTTACTCTGGATGGTGTACAATACGTAGTCCCCAAACCATACCATTCTCTCCCCTCATTTGCCGTTCCCTCTTGTCTCTCTGCTTTGCTCCCCATTCTCACTGTTCCCCTAATTCTCTTCCTACTAGTTTTTAACCGTTCCCTCCACATACTCCTCCTTTCTGTTCATTCCATTAACTCTTTATCTAAAATGAGCTGCAGCATTTGCAGGGTATTCCAAGTCATCTTCGTGTTCTGCAATTACCTATGCATGTTTTCTACACCTGTGAAAATTTGTTTCCCGAGATATTGATGTGCAGCCTGCAACACTGGGCTTATTTTTCAACTTATATTCGCTATTCACTACTGCAAAATACATTTACAAACAATTGTGAACAGCTGTTTGCAAGGTCATTCAGTGGCTGTCTTGTATTCAGGGTTCTTTGCTGCACTCAGTACACTGTAAGTGGAGGGGATGGGCGATGGGAGAGCTGATGCGTGGCATGAGAAAGTATACACTGTATATAGAAAGCAGATGTGTAAGACATCCCGCAGTTGTTTACGTAACGGTGTGTAAGGACTTACTCTACAAACAGCTGTGCATACAGCTGTAGTTGCAGCATCCGGTAGAATCTGTCTACCGGATGCCGTGTGAGCTACAACTCATTTCTCCTTTTCATTGTTGTGGTTGTGGTACTCGGCTGTTTACTGAGCTCCCGTACTGGTGTTCAACAGCAGTATAAATCAACATTGCACATCGACTAAGAAAACGGTTTTTCTGTCCACATAACAGCTCTTAATAACAGCTCTAAAAACAAGGCACAGTCAATGAGTCTCTTAAACAAGCTGCAGTGTTAATGATCTCTACAGAAAGAGATGACTGCTGTTTGTTCATGATATATAATCCAGCTGAGCTCAAGAGTCGTTCACTTTATAATGTTTACTTAGTGATGTGACCTTCGTTGAAATTTAACGACTGAAAACTTTAATTGTTAAATTATTTAAACCATTAATCACGTGATTAATCGTTAATTTGCCTACCTTAGTATGTCCACACTGTGGGGCAAAAAACTGCACCACTTTATTTCTGCAATAACTTTGTCAAAACGTTTCAAGTGAAATGATATTATTGGTACATGTATACTCCAATAAATTTGGAACAAAACGACATCAAAATCGTCAATCTCACTTGAAGCATGTCTTTACAGTGCTTTGTGACACGCAGCATGCATGCACGTGTTCGTTACCGACGTCACGTTAACTTAAACGTTATTGTTGCGAACATTTAAATGCAATATCAAAATCACATAAAGTAGAAAAGGTATGGAGACATAGTGCGATAGTTAAACATTACGTGGCTCCATAACTATCACATTTTGCATTTTGAGCAGATAGAACATGACAGTCATGTGCTATGAAGTCTGGCATGTTGTGACAGCCTGACAGTCGTGTACGCGCGGTGCGCTGGCACACTATTCTGTTAAATGCAGCTTCTTCAGTAAATAATACAAATTTATCAACTTTCAGTTCTCTTCTGCAAATTATTTAATTAATTTTAGATTATATCTGTGAAAAGTTTTAAAATTAATTTTTAAGAAATTCTTCTGACTTGAAACCACGACAAATGAGTCATCAATATATTCCTTTTAATCTGCTAACAAGTAAACTAAATGAATCTTAAGCTGGTTCACTGCTTTCCATTTCGTGAAGAATGTGGAATACACATATTATAGGAAATTTATTAAAGTCTGTATATTTGTGCCAAATCTTATCAAAATAGATCGAGGTTTGACAAGAGTTATTACAAAAATAATTTGGTGCAGTTTTGTGCCCCCATATGGTATTTGTCGTTTCTGGTGTGTCGTGTGGAATTTCTGCTGACTGATCACCAGTGTTTGTTATCAATATCATTCATTTGAAATAAAAGCAAAGGGCCAATAGTGGCCTCTAACATGCAACACAAATCATAATACAATGTTCGATATGCAAGAAGTAAGCATTAAAACAAACAGTAACATGCACAAACCGAATTAAAAGTGTGTATATCTGCTTAGATTGCAGCATAATAACGAGCTGCATCAAACTGTGACCAGTAGTATTCAAGTTATTGGCAGTTTTCTTATCAAAACTACGGAAATGGCTATCAAGGTCAAAGGTCAAGGTCAAATGTCAGCAAAATTTAATGACTTTTAGAATTCACCGTATCACACATTCTACTAACTTACATCAGTTTCTGATCAGACAGACACACACACACACATTAGGACAGTTGTACTAGTCGCCAAAGGTGCATTTGTTCATCTGAGATCCTGGCGTCTATTGACTTGTTTTTAGTGCGCTGTTTATGAATTGTCTTACCTACCTGCCACCTACGTACACTGAAGGACGTGACTAAAAACAATACCTGCATACCTTGCACACAGGTAATAACTTAACAGCAGCTCACAGGTGTGGTAAGGATGATGTGAACATCCTGCAGCTCGGAATAGTCCGACATCAGAGAGTCACCAGTGAGCTCCAGGCACTTGAGGCCGAGCATACTGAACCTGCTACTCCAGTCTAAGTATTTCTCACTGCACAGTGCCTTCATTGGAGCCACTAACACCAGCACCAGCAGCCATTTGCACCACAAAGCATCAATAGCAAGGCAGCATTATAGAGCACCGACTCGATACTTTAGATTCAATTCAGTTCCATATTCTGTATGTTATGTGAAGTAGACATTTTCGCAACACCACGTGGCAAATGTTCGATAATATTCAACAATGTCATTGGCAACGCAATAGCACATTCACAAGTCAAGTCAACAGGAGACGGCAAAATTTAATCCTTTCTGATTTTCGCTATTTTAAATGTGTTGTTCATTGCATGTTGCCATTAACAGGTGTATACGCTGCAGTCTTTAACACTGATATCAATAGCTGGCTACTACTTTAATAATGCAAAAAATGGGTCAAAGACAATGGTCAGTGACATCCGGCTCTGAAAAGTCAGTCAACTAATATAAACGAAGTTGAGCACTCCATGTCGTCAAAAACTTCGACAATACACAGAGTAACATGGCAGACTGTAGCCTCAGTTCCAGCAAGCTCATTTGTTGTACAAAAACCAGGCAATGCACCGAGCAGTTTATAAATAATATTATGCATCAAAAAAGCGACAAGCAGTTTCCCGGCTGTCACTTCATAAGCATACACACTGTATTTACATACTTACTAATAAACTTTCTTACGCCAATAACAAAATTAACAAGAAAAAAAACAATTAAAAATGGCAGAGCCAACAGTAATAAAAATCAATGTGAAAAATAAGTACTGTAGACAACTTTGAATGCGGGTAGCCGCTGCATGCTGGCCTGAATAAGCAGTCGAATGATCGCCAACTCAAAGATGACTGTTTTTCCCGATCCAGTTGGGGCACTCACTACCAGAGGAGCATTTGTGTATAAAACCTGTTAACAAAGAAGCAATGCATTTCATGGCAGTATTACAGTGTACTGTTCACTGTGGAAAGGTTACCACATACATATCTCTGCTTTGCTACAGTTAACAGCACTTGCTTTTTCAAACAAGTACAGCCTCTCACCAAAACAATACGCAGCATTAAGTGTAATTTCAAGATCTCTTGATCTAGACTGCTGCACTGCAAAATTGATGCTAGAAAGTATTTCTTTAGTTCGCGTGTGATTACTATTTGGAACCAACTACCGGCTGAAGTTTTTAATGTGGTTACAGTTGCTGCGTTTGTTGCAAGCTTCACTCGTGCGACATATCTCGTTATTTGCTATAGACTTCAAATTGTATACTGTAGGTTTGGTGTAGATGTACCGTATATACTCGCGTATAAACCGGCAATTTTCAGCTGAATTTTGACGATAAAGCTTTGGGGGTCGGCTTATATGCGGGTCATAGCACAACAGCCTGAGTTAGCATGGCATGGACCACGGCATGGACCATTAGTAGGCACCTACCCCCCAACGCAAACTGCTGCTGCTGTGTCTGCATACCGGTGTGGCGGCTTGCATTGCAGCGGGTGGACGCATCGCCGGACGTCCGCGTGGGTGCGGGGTGCGTCGGCGTGTGGCGCCGTAATCGGGGTTTGCGCAGGCCGCGCGGGGGTGACAATGCACAGATCCAGGGTACTCGTTCGTCGCCAATTGCCGCTATACCGGCTTATACGCGGGTCACTAGTTTTTGCTGGATTGTCTGATGCAGGAATGGGGGTCGGCTTATACGCGGGACGGCTTATACGCGAGACGGCTTATACGCGAGTATATACAGTGTACGTGTACTGGTCTATACCTTCGCATGCACTTACTTTTACAGTCTGATTGTATGTTTCTATGTCTAAGTGCTGTGTAAAATAAATAATAAAAATAATAACCATTTAAAATCAAAAACTGTTACGCAAGATAACATATTCAGTACATCTGAAGTTAATGTCACTGCCATTAACTAGGTGACCTTTCACTTTTTAATGGTGCAAGATCTCCACATGTTGTTACAAGGTCACTAAAAAGTATATGACCTGACGATGCACGGCACACATTGACCGATAACATAAGGTTGACCTTGTGATCCTTGCCTTGATCTGAAAAGTGCAACTCTAGTTACATATGTCGATAACTTTACTTTCTTTAGCCAAATGCCATTTCTGCACCTAAGCTGGGCCCAGTCTCAAGAAACTCGCCTTTGACTTCAGATAGTATCAACAGTTACACGTGCAACAGAAAACTTTACGACGAAATTTTATCTTCCTATGATTTCTTGTTCTCGAGATATGATCCCAAATGTCACACACACATACACAGAGACTGACACCCTTCATCATCATCATCATCATCATAAAACTTCTAATGCGCCCTTATGGGGGCTCAGCGGAGCCGTACAGTACACTGCATGTACATAAAAAAGCTAGGAGTAACATGCTAACAAACTAATAAAGTTTACACTGGATAAGTCTAAAAAAGAGTGATCTTGAATCCAACTGTAAAATGTACAATGTATGCAGCAGCAATATTTCTACAAAGTTTAAATACCATAAGCACACCCAACGTCCTTGTCTGAGCACAGTGCACCTTGTGACCTTGATGACGTATGGTTTTTGAACTCATAATATGTACATGAGTTGCGCATGATATCGGCAAGCTTCACATCACTTTTGGGCTTTCGAGAGCTTTTTGTTCTAAAGTTATGGTCAGTCACGGATCAGACATAGTTGTCAGAGATGGTTAAGTTCACAATGTGGCATCCATGGCACAGGGCTGCATCAAAAAGAATGTAACATACAGACATAAAACAGCTGTGTAACTTACATCATTGAGCACTTGTGACTGTACGATGTTGAAATATGGAAACGTGAACAGTCTTTGATACTGCTGTGCTGGAAAAATAACACTGTTAAGAGCGACAATAGCTTTAACAAGTATCTAGGCACAGCTTTAAGTATCTCACCCAAAATTAGTCGGTATACTCAGAATAAACAGCTACAGAAAACGACCCAATAAACACACTCAGCACATTTTATCACAGTGCAAATAGACAAATGTCACATACTGCTACAAAAATAGAAGGCCTAGTAACAATTACCAAACAGCTAATAAAACAATAATAAAAATGTGGATGCTTCTGATAACTAGCATTAAAAAACAAACTACTGCCTAAATCAAAATGAATATACACAGTAGCAGAGTTACCCTTGTCCTAGTCCTAGCCTTATTTGAATGCTACATCTATATATTCTTGCATGTGCTTAACTCATTATAATTTAAATTTTTGTAAAGCATACTTTCTTAATGCTGGATCATTTTCACACACAAAGCTGCAGTTCAAAAAAACATCTCCGTCGAAGCAAACTGCAAACTGCATTTTCTCACAGGTTCAAACAAGTTTCAAAAGGATACGCAATTCTGTGACTGGTCGCAGGTTGAGATCAGTGTGGTGTCCTCCTGGAGTCTGCACTGCAGCCACAACATTCTGATAAAACACTTCAAGACAGCGTTGTGAGCAAGAAACTCAGATGAAAATGTCAACAGAAAATCAGGATGACACTGATGTACTCAGTGAAAACCCAAATTCCATAGCTCACACACATATGAATGTAATTTGCCACATTCAGCAATCAGCAGCAAGCCAATGACCTCTTGCTAATTTCCCTGATTATTATATCATTGTCATCATCATACATACATACATACATACAAATATTATAGAGACTACAGAAGCACTAGGTACAACAATACATAATATCATGATATTACATATCGTCTGCAGCTATAACTATACAGCACAGTCATGTCCAGTCCTCTTCTACGAACGCCTCAAATGGCAGCACTGTTAGCTTGCATTAAAAGATGTTGGATCCTGTTAGCACAGAGACATTACAGAGATTTACAAAACTGGTCATAAACAACAATAGACTGTTGCTAACACAACAATAACAGACTATAAAAGACAGCCTCTGTTGCATTATGAACTAACAATTTAAGTTGAACAGCACAGCATGACATGCAATTAACAATATCACCACATCAAATTATCAAATGAATTTACACTGCCACAAAGACTGACGCATTCTTCAATATAACATACCCGACAGTGCAAGTGGTGTATCTCCGACATGATCGCACAGGCTGGAAGATGAACTGCTAACAGTGTCTCGAGGAAATGGCGTCATGGCTGTAGACGCATGGACCCCACTGAAACTCGACTGAAAATATGGAGACTTTGCAACAACACTGGAATTACCATCAGACAAAGCTGGCTTCTGTGGCGTGTTCTGATTACTACCTGTGCATAAATCTACACTGCTCAAACCACTGGCATTGTCTGCTTGGTATCTTCTATCATACAACGTTTCTCCCTTGTGTGACTCCAACTGCTGATCACTTGCAACAGTCACAGGTTCTTGTCGACTGACCTTTGCAATTGGTTTAGTGCTTCTGTATGGGACTTTAAATGCGACTGCTTTTGGGTGTCGTGAGTCTGCAAAATTACTTTCTTTCCTACTAACACTGCAATTATACGGCGATGTGAAGTCCAGTGACTCTGATCTTTCAGCATTATTTGTAAAGTCTATATGTGCAGCATCCGCAGATGGCTGAGAAGATGAAGAAGAAGCTCGAAACGCTTGGGAAAGGTTGAGATTTTCAATGTCTGTAGGAGGGGGAGGCACAGCAAAGGTTCTCACCTGTGATGGTACTGCAAGACCAGGCCCGAATGCTTTACTTGATTCTGTTTCTGAACTCTGGCTTGTCTGCTGTGTATTCTGGAACCAGTCAAATGCTGATGGATTTTTGCTGGAAGAGATGTCAGACCGACTTTTGTCCTTGGCCAATTGAACCTTGTCCCTGACAGTAACATTACTGTAAGTCATTAAGTAAGCTGAAATGAACAACTGAGCACATAAATTATCATTCACACCACTGCCGTATCTGCATAACTCACACACTGTTAATTTTCAGATACAGTGTGAGTCAAAAAAAGTAACCCTCCTAAAACTTTTTGCAATATTTTCACTTAAGCTTAGTATATTTCCGTGAAATATTGCCCATTTGTTGCCTTTTTATATCCATGCATGTTTACCAATTTTGTTCACTTTATCTTATTATGTATCAATCAATCAATCAATCAATCAATCCGTGACTTGTATAATGGCGCCATTATTCGTCGTGCAAGGCGGCGAGTCAGAGGCGAAATGTAACAAAATGGCATTAATTTTTCTAGAAGTACTTATCATTTTTACCGCTTCAAGTTTTGATTTTCACTAAGTCAAACTGACATGACTTCATCGCCAATAATGAGTGGGCCCCCAATTAACCAAATCTCAAACCACTAGATTATCACGTTTGGAGGCAATGCTGAAGTCTTATCAAAAGCTGCAACAAAAGCCAAAAACAGTTCCTGAGTTTAAAAATGCACTTCAGCTGATTTGGTCTGCCCTACCGGAGAAAGCCATTAACAACTCTGCTAAAGACTACCACAGGCGACTGCAGGCATATGTGTCAGCCAGTGGTGGACATTTTAAATGTATAATGAGACAATTCATACAAGTGACAGTAACTGTTATATTTAATTATATCTCATGTGATGTGACTTGTTTTAAAACTAAAAATGCATGAATTTCATAATAAACTGAATTGAATTGTTAAGATTTAAAGGGTCTTACTAGTAAAAGTGATACAACTGACAAAAATATTCTGATAAATGTACCCAAATTGGCATAAATGTATGAATATGTTCAGGCAATGACCAAGA
>Ga0209562_1001027_pt1 | contig 10305 bp, 5 predicted proteins | sample WorMetvacBELIZE2_FD_187399 | JGI IMG/M metagenome (GOLD analysis project Ga0209562, IMG submission 187399) | Marine gutless worms symbiont microbial communities from Max Planck institute for Marine Microbiology, Germany - Olavius vacuus BELIZE.2... | ecosystem: Host-associated > Annelida >...
GAAAATAGAAAATTATGAGACGGTTTTACAATACCGAGATAAATTACAAGCAGACAGTGCCGATCACCTCAAGTATACTTTAAGGGTCATTTCAGCTGCTGAAAACTACTTTGGCGCCAATACCTAGAAAAATACATAATACATCAGTATCGGCTACTGAAACACTCTCGGAGACACTGTGCAGCAATACTGCAAGATAAACAGTAAAAGTTGCCACGAAAATACAGTATAAACAAAATAAGACAAAATATAGCTTGTATATTCAATATCTTTTTCCTGCATTAAAAATATACACAATCACTTTTATTATGAATGCATATAAAACCAGATGATAACAGTGGCTTTTAAAGAAAAGCTCAGCTGGGGTCACACCAGCCAATACTTCACTATGGGACCAACGAAAGCGAAAATTGAACTTCAACAACTATAATTAAAACAAAAAACCAAAACCACTAAACCTAACAAAACGAAACTACTCCAGTTCAATCGCTCATGCAACATCCAGCCGGGCAAGGGATCTGGGCCATTAAACAAAAACCGATCTTCCCACAACCTGCACAAAGCTACCAAATATATGAATATAACATTAGACTTCTTGCTGATATCTTCCGGTGACAAAGATATGTTACGTTGCAAAACTGTGCCATTCTTAGCTTTTTTGGTTTCTGCAACCTTTTAAAACAATCATAAAATCCTCATACCCGTTGTGTAATCTATGTGACAGTCAATGTCCAGATACTAACTCAGAGAAAAGCTTCTACCCAAAAACGAAACCTGAATATACTGTTAACACTATAACACATGTCTATACTGCACGTAGACTAGTGCTGTAATATTACATACAACAAAGCTTGCTATACCACCACCGCGGTGCAATTAACTTCGCAAACAATGACTCAACACCTTATTGTTTCTTCTGGGTCACAAAACAAAGTATGGACAGTAAAGGAACCAGCATTCACTGTAATACCGGAAGGAGCATGGAGGACTTAGAAACTGCAGATGACCCGACACCGCTCTCACTTTTTCAACCAAATACAAGAGAAAACTTGACACAGGAAGAAAGCTGCAGCTTCAGTGGGATTAAGAATTAACATAGATGTCATGGAAGTGCAAAAAGGCAGCCCACAGACAATGACGTTGGCAACTGGCCCAATTGATGAAGTGGAGGACTTGACATATGTGACTGAGAAGTGTAATAAATAGCACGGGCTGCACTGACCAAGATGTAGAGGCAAGAAGGGATAGCTAGGTAGACTTGTCGGGCTATAGGCAGACTGTGGAAGTCAAAGACAACTGGAATGGCAATAAAAGTAAAACATTCAATGCCAGAGTCAAGGCAGTCTTACTTTCAAATCTCAGTCCTGAACAATTACACAAACGATGTGGAGCAGATTGCAATTGTTTATTAACAGATGCCTGTGAAGGATCGTAACTACACCCTGACGAGACAGAATATGCAACTAAGCACTGTGGAAGAAAGCTGGCGAAGAATCAGTGCTGCAGCAGCTAAAATAAGAAAATGGAACTGGCTGGTCACACACTGAGAAGTGATGACAGCATTACCAAAGTGGACACCACAAGCTGCAGGGCGAGATGGTGAACCAGGAACACCCAAACAAGGCATCTTGAGTAAGAAATGTGGACAGCGGAGAAAGATGGAGGCAAATGGCAGCAGAGCTTCCACAAGACGGAGCTGGATGGAGTCCAGCAATCTGTGGCCAATGCTTCATTCTAAACAGTGAACAATTTGACAGCGAAAATACAAAAATCATACCGGTCATTGGCCGTAACGTGTGACACAAATCACAGTATTGCTTTTTGTTGTAATAATACTTTCGGTAAGTTTGTTATCTTTCACCGATGATCTGTTATCAGTTTTTGTCATCTTCAGTTCGCGCGAACTGCATTCAGCAGTGGCAACCGTAACTAGAACTATCAATAGTAAGCAATGTACTACAGCGACACTGCAATAACCGTTCTGTGAATCATTCACTTACACAGGTAACGTTTTAACATGCACCATACTGTCCGATTCTTGGTCAAAAACTACACTGGAGTGTAAATGACTTAAGAATATGGCAAACATAGAAGTCCAAATAACTGTACAAACGACAATAATGTCCTTAACCTGTCACTTGATGAAGCCTAAGCTTCGTTAACGAGAACAAGTAAAACTCAGATGTTAAATCTAAATATGTCTCTGCTGGTTAATAGTGCATTTTGACTTAAAGAAGTTTTTATTCCATCTGATTCACCTTTTGGAAATACCTTTTCAAAGTCAGAAACTTGAGCTATTTCTTTGACAGCAACAATGCTTTTAAGCCCTGGAGTCATTGTATAGTGGCAGGAATCCTGGGGGACAGCATGCATTACTGATTGTATCACATTAAGCATTACATCCCTTTCTGCACAAATTGCTCAATCTGCTGAGCTGTAACAAGATATATCAATTAACAGAATGACCGGCCATAATGAAATACCTTTTAATAACATTTACCAGAACAAATGAGCTGATCAAGTTAACTTCAGTGCCTATTCCGACATGTGGCATTGTATGCACACATCATAATTTTTTAAACACAGAGCACGTCCAAACTTCAATGATTTCTGAGAGAAACAAGAAAAACACTGAAAAATGTGTCAAAATTTAACTTGGTTTTGCATGCTGCCCATGATTGCAGACATAGATTCCCATACACTGGGATAAGAAAGCCCTTCTGTTGTCATAAACATATACAAAACACCATGAAACAAATGTCTATTTCACTATAAAGTTACTAATCTATAAGAAAATTAACATATATATCATCAATAGCATTGCTTCCTTTCAAACAGCTACAAAATCAATCAAAACAAAACGCAGATGATCGGTCAAGTATGACAGTAATACTGCTACACACTCTCACAACCTGTGCAGCCTGTGACAGTTATCAGTTGACAGATACAGAACGAAACAAAGAAGCATAGGACATGGTATCAAAAGCTGAGTATTAGAGTTTTGCATGGGAATGCTCTTACAATCCCATTCCCGTCCCATTCCCGTGTCTTTTCCCATTGTTGTCCCATTCCCGTCCCCTTCCCACGAGTACTACTCCCGATCCCATCCTGTTCCCGCTAGTTATTTATACTGAAGTACATTTTCACATCACACAAAATCGACAGTTGTAATATTAATGGCATTTATGAGAATAACAATACACAGACTATAGTATAGTACAGTAGTTCACTGACTTAGCTCCACAGACAGTAATGCTAGGCCTAATCGATATTCCTTTGTAAAAAATCTTGCTTTCCCGCTCCCACAGTATTACTGCACCTACCATTCCCATTCCTGCTGTAATTGGTTTAGTTCTGACTTCCGTTCCCGTGGTTTTTCCCACGGTATTTTACTGTTCCCATTCCCGTGCAAAACTCTACTGAGTATAGCAGACCACACCACATACTAACAGGCAATGAGGCAGACAGGCACAGAGGCATTGACCAACCGCTGACCAACTGGCACAGTCAGGTCACATCTTCGTCACAGACTGGACAGCTTGACTATCACAAATCTTTAAGTCTTGTTGCGGTGCATTCTGATCATGCGAAGAACTTGAACACAGCAAGCAGCCTATTCATCAACGATTGAAGGAATATCGTATCTGCACAGACGCACAGCAAGAATATGGTTTCTTTTGTATGCCATAACCTGCTCACCAACTAGAGGTGGGAAATGGCCCCAACACTGGAGGCTCATAATTCTATTTAGTTTGGGCAGTGTTGGGGTTCAGGTCGACCACAAACACACTTGCAGTTGTATTTAGTGTTAACTTAGTTACCCATACTTGTTATATATGACGACTACAGTACGGGTACTCATACTGTACACAGCCTGTTTCAAAACCTTTCAATCATACCTATCATATCTATCATGAAAAGCACGGGTTAGGGCAGATTTGCATAGCCTGACAGTTTGGTTTGGGTTTGATTTTGGTGTGTTCTGCTGGATTCCCAACCTCTGCTATCAACGGTCTGTGAATATTAACACAGAACTTACGTCAAGGTATGGCGCCTGGGGCTTAACTTGCTTAAGGCTGGATACAGGCTTTAGATATATATAGGATATAGGCTTTCTACATTTAGCATCTATTGGGTTTATTATGCAACGTGCACCATGCTGCCCGCTGCCCACTCCAATGACTCCAATGCGGTGCCACTGATAAGACACTGACTGTGACAGCGGCTGCTGTATTACACAACGTCGGTTGACCAGCGCCACCTGATATGCCGGGCAATTACTGCCAATTAGTGTCACTTCGCTGGCGGATGTGTTGAACATCGCGCTAATTACTCTCCATGCTCATGAGACTCCCTTTAGCTCGACATGCTGGCAATAACATTCCTGATTGGAGTTGTGCGGAATATTGATTTCGTTGGAGGGGTAATTATTGCGATAAAGATATGCCACGATACGGTCTCAATATCGTGATATTTGATACGATACGATACATCATGCCATCACTATTACGGAAATTGTGTTATGCCTGGAAGCATGAACTAAGACGCGATGACAATTATACACTTGCCTGCTTTGCTAACAGCATCTGTGTATGAGTCAGTGTAAAAACTAAAAAGCTACTGCTCCAAAACTGATATAACTTGACAGGAATACGTGTTACTGTGCCCCCGGAAAGTAATTACATTTTGGTGACATCTGACCTTGAGCTTCGACCTTGCGAATTAAAACTGATGGCAGCATGCAGGTTTGGGCTCCCCATAGCACATAGTTTAATTTCAATGTTTCTATATTTACAGTAGAACCTGTGGTTAGTATCTGTATGACCATCTGTTAATAGTGTATGCACATTACAGTATATCCACATTACACCATTATGCAACCAATACACACTAACACTGCATTCCGCCAATAATGCCGACGCTGGTATTTGGAAACCACACTGTAATCGGAATGGATAACAACTGGGAAGCAGCTGTCTAAAACAAAGTAACTTGCTTGCCTCTGGCGGAAGTCTTCATCGTTCTCGGAATACACAGGAACAGGTTGACGGGCATACTTTGCTGTTATCATGCCACCTATTTCGTTGATGATAGACAGCGCCTTTACCACAAACAAAAACACATCAGTAGACAAGAAATAAAAAAGTGAACATTGCTACTGTTCTGCCAGCTGCTCAAAACACTGAAAGTTAGATACCCAAAATGTACTATTAAGACATATAATGTTAGAGTGGGGTGCATGTTGAGCATATCCTAACATACTCTAGAAATATGGAGATACCGTAACAGTATCATCATAAGTGCCAATTCACGCTCCTACATGTAATACATTAACTGACTAACTGACTATCAAAGTGACTGATTGACCTACTAACTGTAAATCTTGATCAAATACGTACTTTATCGAGCATTTTCTTGTCGTGCGCGGCCGACAGACAGAAGCGAGCTCTAGCTTCTATGATTGGCGTGGCAGGAAAGCCAACGACCACAGTTGCCAAGCCATGACTTACACAGTATCGACTGAATGCACTGTTGACAATACACAATAGCAGACAATCAACGAACACAACTGTTTCACTCCATAATGAACTGCTACTCGAAACTTCCCGATTGCATCACTACACAGAACTTCAGATTTTGAGATTATAACACTACTCAGCAAGTATCACACAAATGAGCTAAACTGGTCTACACTGTAAGTGTAAAACACACACAGCATTTTAGCAGCCATTTTCCAGGTAAACCAGGATTAGCCAATTGCCGCAATGATTTTTTTCTCCATATGTGCATTGTGCATCACTGGTCTTTGTCTGTCACACAAAAGAAAAAGCTGGAAGTGGCACATCGTGAATTTCAGAGAGACACTGAACATCTCTTATATATTCTGAAACGAAGAAGTCAGAGAGAAGACAGTACTGCAGAAAATAGAACTTATTATCAAGGAAAGACGACTAAGATGGTTCCAGCATTTCTTGTAAATCGATGATGGTAGTCTGCAAAATGCACTGGGATGTGAACACTATAAAACGAGGGCCAGAAAGAGCAACAAAGAACTGTACTGAAGGAACAAGGCAATGTGCATCCTCTCAGTACTTTTAATAGACTTCTTGACACCATCCAGCCAAGACTTCTGTCTAGTTCCATCTACCTCTATTGTCACACAACGCTTGACCCAACAGCATCATCTTTACATAATTTGCATTAAGTAATGCTCAACTAGTCTGCCATAACTTATAAGTTACAAGTTAAAAAGTCCACTGCAAAATGTGGAATGATATGCCATCATGCTATCAAATTTGACAGTAATAGCCTTTCTATCGTGGTCAAATATTTAAGTTTAACTGAAACATTTTTGCGTCTTTTCTATTCACACACTGACGTGATCATAACCGCGACATTTATCATCATCATTTATCATTATCATTTATCATTCAAACAATAATTATGACTGTCATATTCTGATGTGACACAATGTTATGTGACAAGTTGTCACAAAACACCCAAGCAATTATTTGTCATACTCACGCAACTTTTGATGGACAGTACAACATCAGAGGAACAACAGGCGAGTCTACGTTGCCATAAATTATGAATCCCATTTCCTGCAAATTTCGACGAAAGTATCGGCAGTTCCACGCAAGTTTAGCAATGCGATTCAGACCTGTAAGCATACATTTGTCCAGTAAGGTTACTACATGACAGTGTGTAGTACTTGATAATCACATTTTGACAACACTACTTCACATCAACCGTCTGGGATATTTACACAACAAACCTGTTATTTCAATAACATAACAATAACAATAACATTTAATGCTTCGTTTCTAATAAGATTTAACACAATGCAGGCATGACATAATCTAATAGTGTTTAAGTTCTGTTACAAGACACAATGACTCTTCAACAGGGTTGCTCGGGTGAGCCTTAAACTACTAAGCCACCAAGATTTAGTAAACGTGGTCACATCTATATTTATAAAGGAAACCTGCATGCGCTATCTCCTCGACAGTCGCTGATCAGATCGTCGCGAGACTTTACACGTGAACAGGATAGGTCACGAGCATGAAAATAGTCAAGGTCCGATGTCGACTGCACTTTGCTAATTAAAGTTACATGCAAAAATAGTGTAATGTTTCGTTACTCCGACGCAGGGCAGGCTCACCGCGAGCAGCAGCAGCAGCAGTAAGCTAATGGTACCTTGGCGACTAGCCAGCCAGCGACGTGCAGCACTCTACGGCTCTGCAGCTTTAACCATAACATGGTCATATAGCTTAGATGTTCTTTATCTAAGCTACATGATATGGTACTCATCATCTACGGAATCTAGCGGTGCTAAGCAAGCACGTGCGGAGAGAGCACGTGCGCCACTAGAAATGAATAATTCAACAACTAACAGCTGGCAGTACTTATATGCACACTACAGGTCAAAGGCCAACTCAGCCTTCCATCCCTTTGGGCTTGGTAAATGAGTACCAGCTTTGGCTGGAAAGGCAAAAGGCAGGTATGGTTCATTCCATTAGCAGATGTATGCGGGGTGTGCCGGTAAAACGGTGAGATCCCTTGAGAATGCATACCATACCTGAGCGCCTTAGAGGTGTGATCATGACAAGACGCTATACAAATCCACATTTACCTTTACCTTTACCTTACAGAGAGATCACTCCAGAGGACAAAGTTGTGTTTACCTTCTACTGCCTGCATTCAATTAGTCCACAACAATGTCACTGGAATGTGACCATTTCACTGACACCCACTTCTTTATTGTTAATTGCTCTAAGGGCCCGTTTCACCAATGCCAGTTTGCAACTAATCTAAGGTTAAACCTCAGTTAGATTTAACTGAGCCACAATCACCAGTTAAATCTCAAGTTAGAAAATGAAAATGGCTGATGAAAGTGACGCAGACGGCAGCCAACGTCATCGATGACAACAACACCTCTCAGCCAATAGCAGGGCCAGAAAGTAGGTTAACCACACAGTCAGCTAACTGGAGTTGGGCAAAAGTTTACTTTTGTTGGTGAAACGCGAGTCCGATTTAACTGGCAGTTAGAAATAACTGGAGTTCAGTAAACCGGCAATTTGCCCGGTGTTGGTGAAACCCGCCCTAAGAATTTTTTTAAAACTTATAGCACTCTTAACTATACTTATTTCCAACAACAACAATAGTGCTAATACAGACCATCATGGGTACCGTCACGCCCCATTATTATCTCCATTGACGTGAGGATCTGCTGGGCAACTGGCGCCGGCATTGAGACAGCATAGCAAGCACTGTGAGAATGCAGCCGCAGGTGGTCGATCAGTTTCTGTCACAATGTGCAATACAGCAGCAATGTTAGCCTGTAAATATCACATACGATATCAAACCGGCTGAAAGTTATTTATTCTGTTAGTGCTTTCACAGTCACGTCTCTCAACCAGGTGACTGCATTATTATCAGCAGAATGTAGTTGTAGAAAGACAAGTTTGGTCAGTCGAAATGACTCCACAATGTGGTTCACCATCTGTGACCACATCAGCATTTGTCAATCAAACCATAAACCAGTTTTGTGTTCTATCCAGTCTGGGCTTCATAGCTGGTCTGTGCCGGGTGTAGATATTGGGAAAATATGTCACAAACTGACAATATCAAAACATCTGCATCAAAAAATTAACATCTGCACCCGCAGAGAGTGAACATCCAGCTACAGTATTTACCCGAACGACCTGAACTTGTATATACTATCTTAAGAAACAAATGCCTCATTCCCAAGACCACTAAACTCAACGAACGACACTTCCTAGTTAGAGTACTGTACAAAGACATTTAATAATCTTAACTTGTACAGCTGCTAAATGTCAGACTATTTTTTCTCTCAAAGACTAAATGATAATGATGACGATGACTATACATTCTGCTAACAAGATCTGTTCAGAGCATACAAACTTTGTTGCCAGCGATGTAGCCACCGGCCGATGCAAAACTCTTGGTAAATGTTCCCATGAGAATGTCGACGTCCTTTGGATCACAGTCCCAGTGGTCACATATGCCACGACCACGTGGACCAGTTGCACCGATACTGTGAGCCTCATCAAGATATAAATACGCTTTGTACTTCTTCTTTAGTCGGATCAAATCCGGGAGTCGCACGATTGACCCTTCCATACTGTAACAGCACATGCGATGAACAAGCCACATAAATGGAACATGGATCACACAGTTATTCTGCACCAACATGGAATATGGTAGTAAGACTTAATATCTTTAAGTGCCACTGTTACAGCACGAACCTATTTTCCATAGTAACTATGTGTGTATCTTGTACTGTCTCCAAGATATAGCTAGATAGTGGTCAAATATTGTATATTTTTCATATCCCACATGTATTTAAGAGTGATCCTAACATACCTTTCCATGATGTTTGACATGGAAAAATTAGTATAATGGGCAAGCAAGTTGTGACAAAGTTTGATGATACATTTAGCCATTTTGATACAGACCATGAGTGTGACTGACGGAGAGAATTGCCATAGCATATACTAATCCTGCACAGCATTATGTGGCTAACATGAGCAGCAGAAGAAAACCGAGGTTGGTCTGCTATGCGCCAGTATGTAGTAAGCAGAAATGACATTATATACAGTACATTACGAAACAAAAAGGTCATAGTAGCGCCATGTTCTTCTCAGCAAACAAAAGTGTGTCTTTATTTGTTTCTGAAACCGTCTAACACACTGTTTAGCTTAGGGTGCCAAGTGAAGACAGGAGACTGTTCTATAATCACAGTGTTGCTGCTTAAAAGCTTTTGTCGCGGAGTTGTGATTGGGTTCTTGGAACTAGGCAGGTACAAATGGTGCAGGATCTTAGCTGACACAGCCCAGAGATGGAGGTTAGATGACAGCCATCAGCTAAGTACAGTGTTGCTAGTTTGTTAAGTGATTTCTAGAAGAGCAATGATATATTACAATCAGTATGTCTAGGTAACGGGTTATTATATCAAGTCTTTCTACGTACCTGTAAACACCTTCAGCCATTATTATAATCTTCCTCCAAGGCCGATACGTTCTCGGCTGTCCATACAGCACTGCGTCGCGGAGCTTTTGTTCAAGGTCAGTCATGTCTATGTAAATAATCAAACAGAATAGGAAACATCAATGTCACAACAGTGACAAACAAACAATAGGCGATGCATATAACATGAGATTAAAATATCTTTCACTAAGGTCATACTTGTTTTAATAACAGCAGCCAAACCAATATTTTGGAGGAATTCTATCATACAGCTGATACAAAATATTTGCTTCTGAAGTCACAACCTTATGGTAG
>Ga0209562_1001028_pt1 | contig 10304 bp, 9 predicted proteins | sample WorMetvacBELIZE2_FD_187399 | JGI IMG/M metagenome (GOLD analysis project Ga0209562, IMG submission 187399) | Marine gutless worms symbiont microbial communities from Max Planck institute for Marine Microbiology, Germany - Olavius vacuus BELIZE.2... | ecosystem: Host-associated > Annelida >...
GTGATAATTAATATTTTATGTGACATCATCGCTGAAGTAGTAGATGGTGCGCCAGCTCATCGTTCACGACAAACAGTTGCGTTTTTGCGTCTTCATGTGCCAGAATTTGTGGAACCAGAAAATTGGCAGACGAATAGCCCAGACTTAAACCCAGTGGACTATTCGATCTGGGAAGTACTCCATGGCATGTACACAAAACAAGTTTGTTCAACTTTTCATTCTGGCCTTAGCTTTTGCATTGCAGACCTTTGAAATTAGCGTAAACATTTTGCAGTGAAACTCTGGCTCTCTGCAATGGACAGTTTGAATCACTTATTGGCTGGCCCTGACTGGCTGGCTGGTGCAGCTACATAGCCTGCATAAACAATGAAATGTAGTTTTTGGAATAAAAATTCAACCCTAGCAATAGGAATGTGAGGCATACGAGATGTAACACAGTGCCAGTCTAGTAGCCTACCATCTTGTTATTATTATTACTGTAAACAAGATAACGTTCAAGCAAACTCGGAGTCTGTCCAATGCCATGTAAAGTCTGCATCCACTCATCTCTGATGTCAGCTGCACTTAAGTCAAAGTCTTTGTCGCTAATCATCCAAGTTATGTTTAGCGATAGCGTGTTGATTATTTTAAAAACTTCAGCATTTTAAAGATATTAACGAGGTACCAAAATTTTAGATGTAGGTCATGACCCAGGTTACGCCCCATTTGACATAATTTGCAGGATTACAAGTCTCTACCAGTAGTAGTTGTTTTGTGCCACCCTGGTTAACACACAGACACACAGCTTTTGACTGGTTATACTAATAGCTCAGTCAGCTCAGCTAAAAATGTACTGGTTACAGTGATGCTATTGTAGAGACACTGCAGAGTCACTTTACAATCACCAGTCATAGCAGTACAATCAGCTACAGTAGGCCTAATGTTGGCTACTGGCCACAACTCATTCTAACACTATACAATCCCATTAATATGAAATAAACCACAGCAACAACTGGGCACTTACAGACTTACAGAATAAAATAAAGTAAGACCATGGCAACAGTAAATGAAGCAATAGTTACCGGCATATTGTCAAGTGGCCGCCTGAGCAGATATTCATCAAGAATATCTTCACAGTATTTTGCCAACTTGAGCTGCTGGTATTTGCTGCATTTACATATCAAGCAAATCCATTCAAGTTTACAGAGTGTATAATATGCACACTCACACCAGTTACAACATTTCTGCATGATAATGTAATACACTCATGTACAGTATTCAGCCACATGGTGCCTCAAAAAGGCTTGTTTTTGAACTGATTTTAACAGTGTTATTCATCCAACAATACCGATAACTTCTGGGACTTAGAATGGCAATACATTAGCTACTGACTACATGTACATATATTTGTGCTTGTTACTGGCTGACAAGTATGAAGTGATACGACTGCCATTGATGATGTGTGCTGGATTACACACTGTGGCCTAGAGATACTGCCACGTCATCAGTACTGGCACGAGTTGAAAAATTCATGAACGAAACCATAAATACTTCAAACAGGTCAGTTTCTGGCAATACAGTGTGTCCAGAAAAAAAAGAGATGAAAATGTTTTCTGTAGTATCTTCTATAAAACTCGGGCGATTCTGATGAAATTTGCCGCATTGTTTCCTGAATAAATTTGCTACAAAATTATGCAAACGTTTTCCACCTTATTTGAATAGTGTCTCTACACTACCTTGTGAAACTTAAAATGCTCATAAGACACGTGCTACTATTGAGTTGTTACAAAAAAAACTCCAGAATTTATCCCACCTCAACTGTGGCCCAAACTCGCCAGATTTGAATCCAGTTGAGTACAGAGAGTGGGGAATATTGCAAAACTTCAAAAATACTTTAAAATATCGACCTAAAATGATGACGCTACAAATAACTACTATCAATATCAGTACTTTTTGAAAATTTAACTTTTACTGAGATTAATATTTACACCATTTTGAATATAGACACTGTCAGACAAATTCAAGAGTTAAGTTCAATACAGATATACCTGCAATGATTTTCAAATGATAAAATTAGAGGATAATCAGACGTAACAAAAGCTGTGTCACGAATAGCCACGATCACATCCTGACAGCAACATCACACACCAGCCACTATGCATAACAAAAGTATTTGTGAATATGCAAAAGCAGCTTTCAAAATGCTTGTAAAATTAAAATACGAGAAATTTAAATTTTACTGGCATTTTTTGCCAGTATCTTCTAACACCTCAACTCAGCTTTTGGATTTCAGCAGCCCCACAGCCAACAGTGTCCCAGCTTTTGAGTGCGCATTCGCACAACGCCCGTCTGTCTGTCTGTCACACTTGTAAGTCACGCCTAAATGATTTCAGATATAGAAATATGCTTTGCACCGTACAACAGAGGAATGTTTCTCGTTTCTTGAGGCCAAATTTTGCAATCCTGAATGTAGGGGTTCATCATTAACCAGTGTATTAAAGACATGTACCCCCTGTCAACAGTGAATACTAGACCAATAATCTACCATACCTTGGAAACAGTGCAAGATACCAGGTAATTTGCTATTACTGACACATAGGAGGTCGCATAAGGGCTTTCCATTAGTACCAAAACTGGTGACCTTGAATGACCTTGAACCGTGCAACACCTGTTATTTTGCATTATTTTACCAAAGTACGGTACCTATGGAGGCCAAATACATCACAGCAGTTGAAGTCAAAACCATACTGTCTGTGATAAAAATGTAGCCAAGAGATTCCACTTTTTGCTAATGTACGAGTGATTTGTGATTGTGATACTCTCAGAGAAAGAGTGCAGTAGAGCGAGGTACGCTACACTCAACAGTGAACGATCACATTGTGCAACACTGCATGGCCATGTCAGCAATAGCTGAGTTCTTGTTTTATAGCTCAAGCAGCTTAACTGGACATGAACTGTTCCTGAAATGGCTACATGTCTAATTTTGAAATTTTCTGCCTGAAACTCCCAGAATGACGAATATCTCCTACATTATCCTGACCACAATGTGTATAGTGACTCGAGCCAAGGTGCTCTGTGTGATGCTTTGTCCCTAACTTTTAGAGAGGACTGTGCTCCAAAATGGTTGTGCATGCATCTACATAGTAATATGGCTTGGGCATTTTTCAATGTTGTATCAATGGTTCAGTGCAGTGAGACAAATATGGTCCATTCTAGCAGTAAGCTGGCACCGAGTGCTGCAAACTGTAGATCATCAGCGACTGCAGCAACGACCAGAAGACAAGACATGGCAAATGTTCAATAAGTTCACCATAACATCTGAGTTTTCACTCCACTTGTGTAACTGTCCACAGTCTCACTATTGGAGTCAGCACTGTTCCACAAAAAATTATATACACTGTGTTCCAAAGCCCCCCAAAGGGTGGCTCAAAAACATAGTGTCCAAAATTGTAACAATAAGCTGCGATAACTCTGCAACGGTACAAGATAGGTTGTCAGTTACTATTAATCACTAACAGGAAGTCGCATTCGGGCTTTTGATTGGTACTGACCTTGATAACCCTGAATGACCTTGAACAATGTAATAGCCCTTATTTTGCATTTTTCACCGAATTCGATTGCTCTGCTGGCAAAATACGTCACAGTGGTTGAATATAGACCCATAATGTCGGTAAATATTGTCCCCCAGTTCCAGTCTTCCGCTTTTGGCCATAACTAACCCACCCTGCAGTGTGGTCTCTCTGCAATAGCTTAGCTACTTGTTTAAACAGCTGTTGCTCAAAAACTGTAAGGTGAATTTTATTGAAATTTGCAACATTTGCACCAGAAAGGGGATAATTAATGCTGCTAAGAGGATATTTAATTCTGATAAGATTTGTCGTAGTTATTGTGTCACTTTTTTGGAACACAGTGTATATGCTGCCCGCATAGGTCACATTTCCCACCACTGGCTGACACACTACCCTCCAAGGACTGAAACACAACTGTTAGGGCTTAAGAACGACAAAACAGAGACCAAGACTAACCCTAAACAGTATGTCTGAGCACATGGCTTTGCCGTGAGTTATAATTGGCTCGTCTTCATTCTTACCATCCCAACAATCCAGCTCAACACATCTGTCAACACACACATACAGGTTCTTATCAGGTTGTGAGGAAGCAGAGTAAAAGCACCTTGCAACTTGTTGAACCACACATCCTTGCAACACCATTATCCTACATGAAATGTACCTCGCAACCACACAAATATTAGAATACATGCCCACACAATGCCCACTCACACATCTCTCACACAAAGTTGTACACTAACAATGGAGTGACCATTTAACTAATATTTTGGATCTACATCATTGGCTGCCTCAACATTCATTTGTAAGGACCTAGTTGTGAGTAAGTAGGATATCAAACCTCGCAACGTCTCACAACCTCGCAACACCACATTCTTGCACGAATTTGTCCTTGCAACTATGTAAAAATCGGACAACTTCATTCAGACATTCAATGGTATCAATCAAACTGCACAGATTGCTGAAGTGTTCTATGTGCTGATGCTCAAGCCAAACCAAAGCATTTTAAGCAAAATTCACTTATTATTTTTTTTTGAAATTACAGCCCAAAATAATGCAACACGCACAGTGTACAGACCTACATCCAGACAGCAGCACCTGTCGATACATCTCTACAGATGATTTGCCGCCAAACTGTCGGCCAGTGAGATATGTGTTGTGTGAAGAGTTAATGTAGTAGTGACTAAGTGGCTGATCCATGTCCTGGTAGATGTCAAGCCTGTCTAGGAACACCGGTGCATTCTCATCAGACATCAGATACCGACAGAACCCATCCACCGACATCTTCTCTGCCATTTCATAAAACAACCACATATTATCTCCTCTCTTCTCGATAGAAGCAATATCAACACAGCAAAACTCCAGTGTCAACGCAATGGAGGCCAGAAAGTCTGCTCAGTAAATTTTGTGCAATTACCTTACTTTCCATTATGTTTTTTGCCAATTATACAGTGTGTATGCATGTTGTGGAGGTGGCATGAGCCTGTGTAAAGATGTGAGCGACGGAGTTATGCCCATTATGTGTCTCATTTCCATGTAGTTCTGCAATACACTCATCCCTCTAAAATGCTCACACCTCAATAACATTGCCACAGCTTCTAAATGACTACTGCTACAAAGAATATCAACAAAGCTGAACAGATGTGACAAATTATGACAGCAACCAACGACTGATGCAAGACAGTATAAAACGTTCACCAGTACCATGCAGCCACAACAAGATACTGAGCTATCGCAGAGCGAACGCACTGCAGGGTGCGTTAGTTTTGGGAAAAGTGGCAGACTGGAACTAGGATAAAATATTTTACAGAGATTATAAGTCTATCTTCAACCAGCGTGATATAATTGGCCTGCAAAGCTATCAAATTCGGTAAAAAATACAAAATAAGGGATATTATGCTATTCAAGGTCATTCAAGGTCATCGAGGTCGGTACCAATCAAAAGCCCGTATGTGACTTCCTATTAGAGATTAACAGTAACTGACATCCTATCTAGTACCATTTTAGAGTCATCACAGCTTATTCTTCAAAGTTAGGACACTTTGCATTTTTGAGCCACCCTTTGGGGGGCCTAGGGACAACGTACAATGTTCATCTTGGGCTCATTGGAAAATGCATAGTAGACTTCCTATTAGTGTTAATTGAACTTATTTCGCTAGGTGTTACGGCTGAGGCGCTACGGGCGAAAATAGATCGAAAATGGGTGATTTCACTCCAACGCTGTCAGTCTGACCCAAAATTTCAGGTATAAGGGGTCGCCCCACCAATCATTTTTGCACAGATAGTTAAGCCAATAAATGCCTTACAACTCTGTTGCTGACAATTTTCACACAAAGAAACTTTGCAGCAGACTTTCTTCAAGTGAAGTGCGATTTTACGCCGAAAACAGCCATTATGCGTTTTTGAACCCCCTTTGGGGCCTAGGGGCAACATATGATGATCATCTTAGGCTCGTTGAAAAGCACACAGTGGACCTCCTATTAGTATTAATTGAACTTTTTTTGCTAGGTGTTATGGCTGAGGCGCTACGAGCGAATATCGATTCAAAATTGACAAATTCGCTCCAAAGGGGGCCGGTTGACCCATAATTTCAGGTAGACAGGGTTGCCCCCACCAACCACTCTTTTTCTCAGAAAACTAGACTAAACGATCTTTCGTACTGTATAAAAATCTGGACAGATTTTTCTTCCGTTTTGTCACAATTCACGCGTTTGACAGATGGAGAGACAGACAGACAGACAGACGGACAGAGAGAATTCTCATCGCCAGACCGCATCTGCATTCCGTGGAGCACGGTAATACAACATTGTAGCTGTAACATTCATGCACATCAAAGCTATTTCTGTTTCAATTTCATAAACTAAATTTTTACAATGAAAAAGAATTTTGCAACCTTGCATCCGTGCTTCGTCATTCGGTTCGTGTGTGTCAATAATCTGCTTCGTTCTCTTGAGATCAAAGAATGGAAACAAGATCTCATTAAGACGTGGATCTCTCTGCCTCTGTAACATAACAACTCATTATATACATGCACAGCCTTCAATCAACTCAAATGAAATAAAACACTGCTACATCCAATCACATCATATGTCAAGTACAACACCAAGCACTTTCATCACAACATCTCTTAGCCAGTAACCATATTGTCATCGGCAAAATGTACCAGTAGAAATCCCTCATCAGCAAGTTTGGCCCATGAGCATGAACGCACAATGTGGTTGTTCAGCCACAGATGCCTCTTATGAAGAAAGACATTTGTTGAACACTACCTGGCAACTAAATGACTGATTAAGGCTTAACGTCCCACCAAACACATTATAGGTCATATCAGGGACGGGTTTTTACAGGTCAAGTGACCCAACCAACAGTGTCAAAGCACTGAAGGAACACACAAAACTAAACTAAACCATATAGAACAAAACACCAGAATCCATCTTAACTAAGGAATACAGACAACACAAATTAAACACGACAAACTAAACCCAGGTTCGGTTGCTTCCTACGACCTCCGGCCTGGAAACAGAGCGGGACTATTCTGGTAGAAAGGGAATGGATGGACAAAAAAACAGGTAAAGCCAATGAAAAAAAGGAAAAGTAAAGAAAGAGCAAAAGATGAGGTATGGAGGAGGAAAAAAGGGGGAAAAGGGGTGCCCCGGCCCACAAGGGGCAAAATGCACATACCGGTAGTTGGGCATGTACTTTACTACGAGACATTACTGAAGGAAGAATGAAGAGCAAAGCATCTCATGGTAGAAAAAGACTACATATGCTGAGTGACCTTGCATCCTCAGCAAAGTATCCAGAAATGAAAAGAGCAGCAGAAAATCGACAGCGATGGAGGGCTACAAATAAAAAGGGAATGAACATAAACCTTCTACATAGCAGAATACTAAATGACAACTAAATAAAGATTTTAACTGATTAAGTGAGCACAGTTAACAGTAAATTAATAATTAATTTAAATAAATTAAATGTGACATGTATTTGGTATTAAATCACTCAGAATTTTTACGAGTTCAACCGTCCGATGTTTGCAAAATTCTATACCTAATGTAAACGCTCATAAAGGGATGTCACCAAAGCCTTTAAAGTTACACACTACGAACTGGATTAGCAAAAAGTTCATATCTGCATATTATTTAAATTTATGGTTACGAAATGGGCACATCACAGAACAGAATAGCTCTGCAATGACAGTCAAGTTGTGTAAACAAAGTCATATCAACAACTCAGCACTCACACAGCTATTGACAACACTACAGCCAGTCTGGAAAATGTTACAGGAACTACCACTACCGGTAGTTGTGAGGACCCAGACACTTACTAATCCAGTGTAGCCTCTGCTCCAAAACCAGCTTTCTCTGGTAGCCATTTTTGCACAGTTCACCTGAGAACCAACTGAATTCAAAGTTCTAAACATCATCTGGCTTCCACAACTGCCTCAACGTCAACAGAATTTTTGATATTCTGACATAACTCGATGAGTACTACAAACGTAACTCAATATCACTCAGATATATTCAAGTTTCAGCTCTCACCATGTGAGCAAATATTGTGAAAAGGAAATCTCCAATTTTAGGTGACTTTGACCCAGACAGACCCACCAACGTGGTATTTGTAATAAACATAATAGAACAAGTTACAAGATAAATAACAAGACAAAAAAGTAGAAAATATAACAATGAAGTTGGAGCACCTCATTAAGAAATTCTGTTAACTTAGACAGCGACATAAAGTTTTCACCGTGAGTCCTACAAACAGCCAAACATGCAGCAATAGAGGCAGTGAATTTGTAGCATCGCACAGAACAGACTGGTTATTTCCCGGTTAAGTGTCACAAGATATTCCTGGTCAAAGACAGTTTAGTTGTTTGAATTACTGCATCGATTCCGAGGTACATCATTCAAGTGACTAGCTAGCAATACCAATAAACCTCCACTGCAACCTGCTTGCTTACACTGCAGTCAAACAAACTGTATAGTTGTGTGCAAGCTGACAACACTCAACAAATCAACTGGGACAGTAGACAGCAGTTGACTCCACTTGTACTGAGCACTTGTGACAGTTTTTAGTAGAGTAGTTGAAAAGCGTCCCTCAACACTGCTTGGCTCTGACCTCACGACACTCAGCACAGTTGGACTACTGCAACTCTGTGATACTGTGTCATTTCCACCAGAAACACTTTCAAACCTGCTGATGGGTGCAGTGCTCAGATGTTAGAAGTACTGTTTATGCCGAGTTTTACATGATACTAAATTCAACGTCACAACTTTACAATCAGTGCATAAAGTGAAACATGTTGCACAAATAGTTTTAAAACTGTCAACTACTACTTAATAATATTAATATAAGAGTCAGTGACTACTGTTATGAACAACTTTTATTTTTTTTCTGGAAGCAATTAACTGATAGTCACCACCACTGTCTACACCAGCAGTTGACTACTGTGACAAAGTTATCATGCAACTACTACCATTCACTGCTGTCAAGTAATAAGAAAAACCCAGATACAACTCACAAAGCAAACATTACAAAGCAATTCACATCTTAAATCACTCTAATATGTGTCAACATAAGATTTCATATTTAATCTGAAGCAAAACTGGACACCTGTGCAGCAAAGAACATAAATCAATAAGAGCATTACAAAGCTGCACCACACATCACATTGGCCTACCAGTATACTACTCTACAGTATGCATAATGAAATGTCGTATTATGCATTCAATAAATACATGCCATTATGAGTCGTGTGTTCAGCACATTTAATGCATTACACTCAACTTCAGTGTTAAACAATTTTAATCACTCATTCGTCCACTCACCTATTTGTATTTTACATATTCACTTAATTCACTTAACACACTGAAGGTGGCGTAATTAACATACAGTTCTTTGAACAGTTCCTCGATGTCAGATCGTGGACAGATTTTGTGATACAGCTCATAGAACTTCTCAAACGTGAAGTCATCTCGCTCAATCTCGTCATTCTGAACAGACACAGCAATAAAACTTACATCCACGACCCATCACAGGTGCTAATTTTAGCTGAATTTGCCTGAGTGAAGAATTCCCCACTAACAGGTAAGATATAACCTTTCTAAGACTTTGTACAGAATCCAAATTTTTGTGCACTCACCTAGAGAAAGAAACCCTTGAAGAGATCCGCACCAACAAGGGCTCAAAACTTGTGAAATTGACCAAGGATGCCTCTTTTTGGGGTTTTGTCAAAAACATATTTATCCAAAACCACTAGCCCTTAAATTCTGAGATTTTGCATTACAAAGGCAGTTTTTTGTTCAAAAGTTGGATAAATCTTGACATAAGTGCCACCAATATGGATTGAATAGGAAATGGCCAAATGCAATGCATCCAAATACCAGAATTACGTTAGTTAATGGTCGCTGACACAAATTTCATACGACATTGTGCTTGGTATTACCTTAGTGCTCATCCGCGTCGCTGGCATGTGCTCCCATGCTAACAGGTGGTTTGCTTTAAAAAGAAAATTTACCTTTAAGGGGACGTTGTAGACCAACTATTCTTGCATGTTTACGGTAAAAATTTGAATGTAATACACAATTTTTACCAAAAATAGAGGTCTAGTAGCCAGAGTGTGTATAATACAGGTAAACTAAAAAAATGCATATTTTTAATCGGTTTCTCTCATTATTGTCTGTCCAATGCAATTCATGGCATTGGACAGATATAAAATCACTTGAGTGTTTGTCCGTGTGTGTGTTTGTCTGTGTGTTTGTG
>Ga0209562_1001029_pt1 | contig 10293 bp, 7 predicted proteins | sample WorMetvacBELIZE2_FD_187399 | JGI IMG/M metagenome (GOLD analysis project Ga0209562, IMG submission 187399) | Marine gutless worms symbiont microbial communities from Max Planck institute for Marine Microbiology, Germany - Olavius vacuus BELIZE.2... | ecosystem: Host-associated > Annelida >...
TTTAGTTACTGAGGACGAAACGTGGATTCACCACTGGGATCCAGAAAGCAAATTATAATTTATGCAGTGTAAGCATGTGAAGTCTCCACCTCCAAAGAAATTTAGAACTCAGACATCAGCCGGTAAAGTTATAGCGACAATTTTCTGAGATTCTGAAGGATTACTTTTGACAGACTACTTACCTCCAGAGAAGATAATTACTGTTCCCTATTATGCAGAACTTACGTTTAAATTGCATGACGTCATCAAATAGAAACGTCATGAGAAATTGTCATTGGGTGTTTGGCTTATTCACAACAATGCACCAGTTCACAGATCACTTGTTGTACAGCGAGCTGTTCGTGACTGTGGATTTGTTCAACTAAACCACCCTACCTACAGTCTAGACCTCACTCCCAGTGACTATTATCTGTTCAGAAATCTAAAATATTGTCTTCGCAGAACCCAGTTTGCAGATGATGAATCGCTTAGAGCTGTTGTTGAAGCGTGGTTTTAAGGACAGCAGAGAGAATTCTTTTTTCAAGGAATAAAAAGCTCAGCAGAAAAGTGGCAAAACTGCATTGATGTTGCAGGAGACTATATTCAAAAATGACAGTATGTTTGAAAGTTTGTGGTTCTTTTTTATATAGAAGTTGCAAAACTTTTTGAACGCCCCTCGTAACTTACTGCTGCATTTTACGTTGCAGCAACAGTAAACAAGCATCAGATCCCGTAAGGTGATGGGCGAATGAATCACGGAGTGCGTGAGCAGAGTTTACATAACGACCCACTATAAATAGCCGGTAATATATAATAGGCCCTTGTTGCTCGATAAGGCATGAGTAGAAATTATTTATACGCATATTAATAGTGGGCGTAACATTATGCCATACTTGGCATCTCATACAATAGAGATGAGTTTACATTGGGAATTCCCGTAGATCCCACGGGATTTTCACGGGAATGGGAATCGCTAAGCTGGTAGCATGAAAATGGGAATGGGAATGGCTTGATGGAAATGGGAAGGAATGAAAACTCCACATTTTCCCATTTTCGGGCCACATATAGCTGATCATCAGACACTGTTAATGGACTGTTGTTTTCGCATAATAATTTGTCGTAGATTGTTAGGTTAGTTTCACTCTGCATGTCCATAATACACTGCTTGCGTTGACAATACATGTGTATTTTTGAAGATGTGGTTATTTTTATAACAGTACTGTTCCGTGCACTGTGGAGGTTACCGGTCATTAAATTTTATTATTTGATGAGATACTACTATCAGTATGGGAATGGAATGGAAGAGGAAGGGAATGAGAATAACCAATGGGAATGGGAATAAAATTACACTAAACCAGCGACCGGGAATGGGAATTGGAATGAACCATTGGGAATGGGGGAATGGGATTGAAAAAGACATTCCCGTTCATCTCTAGCCTACAGGCATACCTAATGACGCAGACTGCCTAGCAACAATCTCATATAGGCACTGGTGATAAAAAATTTTTTAGGATATGTAAAGGTGTGCATACTTGGTGAAATGTACTGCATGAGGACGACCTGGTATGCATTCCAAGTTGTGTTATTTTAAATGAGGAGAGATGGATGGAAAGGAAAAGAAGGGAAAAGGGAGGCGAAGAAATGGAAGTTGAAAACGATAGGGAGGAATGAGGGAGAAAAGCACATGGAAAGATACTGGTTCGAGGTTGCGTACAACATCTAGCAGAGACAACCCTACAATGTATATGGAAGCTCGTGTGACCCGCGAGTCCTCCCCTCGACAGCGATTGAGGGTGCTATATGCATGGCAAGCACGACATGCCGTCAGATGCTATAGCGTGTGTATCGTGGCCGATGACGCATCTGGTTCGTCAGTGATTCAATTTCTGACCCACATCACCATCAGCCGCCATACAACTACACGTTCCGTAGACTCTGTTATTTTGCATATCGGACCAACTACGTCGTCTATTTGGTAACTTAAGACGTCACCGATACCACCAGCAGCGAGCGGCTGATAAAGAGGTGGCGTGTGGGCCAGTTTGCCAGTTTATCACAGTAATTAAATCGCGCTGGACGCGTCTATTTACAGCCGAAAAGTGTGGCCGGTATTGTGTTGCTTGTTATCCTCGTTAACTTGTTTATTATAGCATGCTAACATTACGGTGATTGTTATTATTAATGTACTTATTAGTACATGTATTTCACGAGTTAATGTTGATTGTTTTGTATCGTATAATTATTGAATCGTTCGTCTTTGTGATGCTTTTCTTGTTACGAACTCATCTCCTACGGCATTCGTGACTTGTGTTCGAATAGTTCAGTTGTGCGATCTCTTCGAGCTGTGTTTATCACTGCTCATGCAGCTGAAGGCATACACACGAAGAGAGATAAATTGAAATAAATATGAATTATTTATGATAACTTATGTGATGTTCTGTCATATTTTTCTGCCTGCTAAACGTGTACATTTTGCGACTTGCAAGTTGCTCGAAAATACAAGATTGCCTGCTAGTCTAAGGCCGACCACCCGCGAATGCGTGCATTTAATTACACGTGGGAACTTCCGGTCATGTGAAAAAAGATGGCGGTCACACAATATTGGACCTGCTATATCGGAAAATACCATGCAACAAGCAAACCTCATGGCTCTGTGTTTTATTCATCTTTCTTACGGAATATTCATGAGATACGAAAACGAGGCGACACACCACTCCGCAAACGAAGAAAATGGTGAAAATTTTAATTCTGTGCCAGAAATCGAGGAATTTTTCGCACGAATAGGAAGGTTTTCGGGGTCGGCGAATTCAAATATGCTATCTAAAATTTCAAGGGAGCCAAGGGAGTTGCCATGGCAACCAAATTTGGGCAAAATAAGCCAAAGTTGCACTGATTTCAGTTATGTGCAAGAAATCGAGAAAATTTTAGCATGAATAGTAAGGTTTTCGGGGTCGGTAAATTCAAAGATGGTAACAAAAATTTTAAGGGAGCAAAGGGAGTTGCCACAGCAACCAAATTTAGACTAAAAATCAAAAAAAGCACGTATTGCAGTTCTGTACGTGATATATGATGACAATTCAACGTGTATGATAGGGTTTTGGGGTTGTAGAACTCAAATATGCTATCTGACAACCAAATTTAGACAAAAATAAGCCAAAATTACACTAATTTCAGTTCCGTATAAAATAATGAGCTTTTTTGCGTGAATAGTACGGTCTTAGGAGTCGGGGAACTCAAATATTATACTATCGGAATTGTTGGTTTATTTTTGCCTACATGTGGTTGCCATAGCAATTAACGTCATTTGCTCTCTGAAAAATTCGGATAGCTTATTTGAATTCGCCAATCCAAAAACCCTATCGTAGCCTACATGCAAAAAAATGCCCCCATCTATTCTCCATAACTAAAATATGTGACATTTTCGCATATTCTTGTCTAAATTTGGCCGTCATGGCAACTTTCGTTGCTTCCTCGAAAATTGGGATACTTCAATTCACGGACCCGAAAACACTGCTATTCACAGGAAATTTTTTTTCCATTTTTGCATAGAGCTGATATTAGTGTAATTTTGGCTGATTTTTACTTAAGTTTGGTTGTCATAGCAACGCCCTTTGCTCCCTGAGAAATTCAGAAGCACATTTGAATTATACAATCCCAAAACCGTATCATATAAGTAAAAATTGTAATCATATCACGTGCATGTTTGTTTTTAGTCTAAATTTGGTTACTATGTCAACTCCCTTTCCTCCCTTAAAATTTTCGTTAGCATATTTGAATTCACCAACCCCGAAAACCTTACTATTCGTGCGAAAAAAATTGCTTGTTTTTTGCACAGAACTGCAATCAGTGCAATTTTGACTAGTTATTGCCCAAATTTGGTTGCCATGGTAACTCCCTTGGCTTCCTTGAAATTTCAGATAACATATTTGAATTTACCAACCCCATAAACCCGCTATACTCAAAAATTCCTCGATTTCTTGCACAGAATTAAAATTTTCACCATTTTTATCGAACGTGAACTCACGTTCACGTTCGCTATATGTCATCGGCCCTCTGTCTGTCGTCTGTCTGTCGTCTGTCTGTCTGTAATGTTCGTGCGCCATACTCCGGCGATTGAAATTTTCGGCAATTTTTCTACACCATTTGGTACGCTGGCCATCTGCTGACGTCCAGGTAAAATTTTACGGAGATCGTCCCAGGGGAACCCCTCCGTCGGGCGAGTTAAACACAAAAGGAGTAGCCGAATATAGCGATTTTGGACCTATAGAACGCTGGTACCTTGGCCAATGTTTGCATCAGAAAGGCGATAATTAAAGCAGCTATGAGGATATTTAATTCTGATAACATTTGTCGTAGTTATTGTGATTTCTGTTTTGGCGTCATTTTTTTGGAACACAGTGTAGTTTTGTGACTAATGCAGTACTAATCAAAAGAGCTGTGAGTTGTTGACATCTGTACCAGCTGATCTCTCAGACTATATACATAATAGGCTACTTGGATAGTTGGCTGTCAGATTTATTCCAAAGTAAACTAAAAATGAAATTGTTGGAAGTCGAGGGGGCACGTGCCCCAGTGCCCCATAGCTGGCGACGCCACTGCTTAGAAGTGTGCTACGAGTGTTGTTGAAATTTGTGTTGGGTTGATTAAATAATATTAACTATGGTGAAAGTGACATTCAAATATAACACGTCTTGCTAGAACAAAAGCAATTTAAAATTTGACGTCACTTCATTTGAGACACAGTGTGGTTCCCAATGCATACCGGTACATAAATAACGCTATAATAATCATCATCATCATTTATTTCCCCCATCAGTACGAAACAGCAGTTACAAATATCAACTCGCAGCGAGCAGGACAGTAAGGCTCTCGTCCAGCGCCAATAACTGCCCATACCCTAATACAAATGTCAGAAACGAGACATACATTCCATATGCATAATGATAAAAACAAACAAACAAGAAATAAAAACACATAGCAGAAAAAATAATAGAGATTATATTAATCCTCTAACAAAGGTGGCGGATGTAATAAAACTCGCGCTTGTCACGTTCTGTGGTCGCTATTTTCAAGAGGAAGTTGTTCGGTTGCTGCTGGGACTGCTGTTCAGGATTTTCAGGATGCTATCCACCGTCGTGGACAAGTCTTCCTCGAACTTGTGCATCCTCCTTTCAAACAGTATCACAATCAGAACTATAATTATAGCATGAGCAACAACATCAAATTACATTTATCGCACCATTTAATTATTACGACGAAGCCAGGACCTGGCACTATTTGAATGCGCAACGAACATGGTCGCAAACTCAGCTCGTTACAACTCGGTGACCCTGTACTTACCAATCTCGATGTATGCGGACGACGCAACTCTCCAGATGAACAACCCAGACAAACTACAAGATGCAGTGGCGTAATTTTGGACAAAAAGTCGGGGTACCGTTCTCTCCTTAGCTTTCTTTTAAACGTAAAATGCGTCAACGAGCCAGTACAACAAACTCGCTGCCGTGCCGGAAATAGAAAGTAAAAGACGACTAAGATGCAGTGCCGGCGCAAGCCTAAATGAGCCCCCGCCCCGAACTACAAGTAGCTACAACAATTGGCCCTCAATTTTCTATCGACCTTTTTTGCTTTTTTAGTCGTCACCTTACAGAACAACAACCGTCATACATCTGCACGCGCCCAGAAAATTTTTCCCATACGTAACATGAGGCCCCTGAGCACGTGAGTCGCCCCCCGACCGAAGGGTGCGGGGGGTCTTTCCACCGGCTCTGCTAAGATGATGATTCTGACCGAGTGATGAGATCAAGTTGGTAATCAAGCGAGGCGAGTGTCAGCGGAGACTGAAACTGACACGTGACAGTGTCAGCAGGTACGCGTGACGGTGACGCTCCGACTGTCGGCCAGTCCACTTGCGTCACTGCCAATGAATCTATTTCTCCTCCGCTTCTTCCTGTTGCTGCTACTGGTACTGAGGCTGGCAGTAATGATGGCGGCTGTGAAGCGTTGTAGATAGCGGAACTACTCAGCACGTAATTCAGCAAGCAGTCTTCTGATGCTGTGCAAATAAAAGAGACAAATGTCTATCAGTCGTTCCGTTACTTAGAGCACGAACAACACATGTTTTGTCATACTCAGCTGGCTGAGCTAATAGTACAGCCGGTCAGAAGCTGACTCCCTGTGTCTGTGTGTTAAACATGGTGACCCACATCTCACATCATACGTAAAGACCTGTAATCCTGCATGCACAGACCTCTTCACGAACTCTGATCATTAACCAAAACCTAGATCAGTCTCACCTAGTCTACTGAGTTTATAGGTCACGTGCGGTCAGCTAAGCGTCACTGTCTACGGGCTGCTGTTAAGAAGGCAATAATTAAAGAACACTGCTGTTAAATTAGCAGCTTAACATTAGCAGTTATATAGCAAGAAAATTCGAATATAAATATTGTTCCGATGGCTACAGAACGAGGACAGTGTTAGGTGAAGAAGAGTGATAGGGTGGTTGAGGTGTTCTCACAGTGTAGATCGTGTTTTAGTGGATATGATGAAAGGTCTGCGTTGTCCCACTGCAGACTTGGAACGTCGTCAGACATCTGAACTTCACCGTATTACTTTGATGTATGACGCAAATGGTGTAACTTCTATCTCCGAACTTGGGGAATTTCACCGTCATTCGATTGTTTTCGACGTCTGAACTTCACCGTTCTGTGACACTGACGTGCTGGACAACTGTGTCGTCGCTGCTGAGTCTTGGCTCTCGTCTGATCCGCTCGAGTCCGACACACCAGCACCCGCTTCATAAACACATCGCGCACGACCGGTAACCCTACAAGTACTAACAATATATGATTTTCGCTGATATAAATTATATCACTGAAAATTCAATTTCTTTAACTATGAACATCATCTCTTTCACTGGCGGAGTTCATTCACTGACAAATGCTTTATTTTTATTTATTGGGCCTGCTGGGTGACAGGTCGTTTGCTGTTGCAGCTCCGCGTGTATGGAACATTGTTGTCGCGTTTAAAGCACTGTTTGATTGAGGCTGCGGCGCGCGTAGTATTTTTTTGTTCCGAGCAGCGTGTAATAGCTTATAAAATTATCTTGCTCAGTGGTGTCAGTAAGGTTGGTGTCACCCGGGGCGGCAACTGATGGTGTCACCTATTTTTCCTTAAAAAACTGGCGAGTGGCGACCCTTTTTTAGTCATCGCTCTCTTTTTGTAACTGTCGTCTCCTCACAACTCCCACCTTCCGACGTCGTTATCCAATGTTCTTTCTAAATTCAGCCACAAAAAAACTTTATTTGTAGTCGGGTGTCACCTCCCCCCTGAATGGTATCACACGGAGCAGTTTGCCCCCGCTCCTTCCCCTAGTGACGCCACTAATCTTGCTTACTTGCTTATACTGTATGCATTAGTAGAAAATAACCGTAATCATTTCTGGTAACAGGCTATATCCTCATCCTGTTATTTACTATAATGTTCCATGTGCGAATGTAACGTTTTAATGAACCGATAAAACGTTTAGAATACTGTCATAAATTCACACAGTGAGATCACGTATCTATGTTATATATTTATTTATTTATTTGCACGGTATAAGCTGCACACAAAGTAAGTAAGCAAAGAACATCTCCAGGACGGCAAGGTCCATAAAACTTCGACCAACCGCTTATTGGAACAATACAGTCAAATTATGCGCTATATTTTGTGCTAAAATGAATGTAAAAGTTTTTGAAATAAAGTTATCAAAGTAGTAATGTACCGTTAGACTTTTGAAGATTAAAATAGACGATGCTGGGACGTTGTCTATGCCAGTCTTCATCTGTCTTCTGTTGTTCTGGTTTCGCGTTGTCAACATCTGGACTGATGGACTCATCCACCTGCAGCACACTTTACTGACTGGAATATGCGCCGTGTCGGAAATATTTACTTATTAATCATATACACAATCTTATCTTAGGACGTTAGAAAGACTAATAATGTTTACTGTTCATCGAAGATACTTGACCGCTTTTTTATCTTTGTGGCGACGAACAGCCAATAAGTAATGAAAGATAGATCAAGCTAAGTCCCCAAAATCGCAGTAGGCCTATTGGAGAAAGAAACTGTGGTTGATTAATTAGCTGGAAGTTCATAGACAACGTTGCTGTGTTTGAGTCATTAGAATACGTGATAATGTGATCTATAGGTGCACACTGTAATTATCTCAACCGATCCCAAGAGGCGCGGGGCCCCTAGTACATGCTGATCCCCGGGCCCCGTGTCCCACACGGCAAGATAACACACTTCATGTCATGTCTATGTTATGTCATACTTTATGTTATATTTTGCGGCTTAGCGTAGCGACGCCGTCCAATGAGAAACACTGTACTGCACCGCAACTGTAGAGACATTTTATTATACGAGAAGTATACATCAAATGTCCGATCTTGTTCCATACTCTTGCTGTTTCTTGGACAACATTTCTAGTTGCAATAACCCCTCCTGCCGACTGCCGTACATCTGAAGGCTACAACGTCAAGAAGCTAACAAATTGCCCTAGCACGCAGTACCACTCCGTGCACGGGAACCACAATATACATACAACTAATCACTTAGGGGTCCGTTGTGGTCCGTTACAGCACGGAGTTCGCTAGAAAGTCCGGTGCAATAATTAGTTCGACCTACAGAGCCTACTGATCTGACCTCGTGTTGAATGCTGAAAGTGACGACAAACTGACGCAGAAAGTCTCCAGCGAACTCCGGGTAGTCGTCGAGCACGGCCATCAGATCGGAGAGTGTGATGACGTGCAGGTCGCAGTACGACAACGCCTTCACTCCGTAGCCGGACGTGTACTCGTCAGGGTCGCCACTCATGTGTCGCTTTCTCGACAGCTTTATCTCTTCGCCGAACGTGTCGCACTTTCCTACAAAACAGACGTTCTTTTGTAGTTTCAGCGTCCAGTGCCAGCGCAAGCCTAAAGGAGCGCCACCTCCCCCGAAATACAACAATTGCCCGTCAATTTTCTGGCGACCTTTTTTAGTCATCACCTTACAGAACAACAACCGTCATATATATCTGCATGCGCCCAGAAAATTTTTCCCATACGTAACATGAGGCCCCTGAGCATACGTGAGCTCCCCTCCCCCGACCGGGAGGGTACGGGGGGTCTTTCCACTGGTTCTGTCAGCGTCTGTTCTGTAGGAAAGTGCGACACGTTAGGCGAAGAGATAGAGTATTGAGATGTATTATTTATAACAGCGAGGAAGTTTCCTGGTAAAATTGCAACCTTAATCACGGACAGGCATTGAGGTGAACATAGAGCCGTGCTGCACGTTGTGTATAGGGCAGCTTATGATACCCGTGCTGAACCTTGTGTTATGTTTGGTTGTGTATATACTTGCTTTGCGTTCTATTGCATCAGTGCTGTCCTGCGTAACAGATGTTGGTTTGTTGTAGCGTTCTGACTGCAACTATAATAAACGAACATTATTATTATTATTATTAAGTTGATAATTTCGACATGTTTTGATACAAAGAGAACTACTTATTATTTGTATCACTTGATTTTGTTTCTGCGTCTGCGATTGTTTTTTTATTGTGTGCTTTTTGCGCGCGTGTGCGTGTACATATTCTTTGTGTATTGCCTGTTTGTTTGCATGCATGTATATTTCTTCACATATTTCTTGTTTTATGTCTGTAAGCATGTGCGAATGTTACGTGCAGTCTTTAATAATACACGGCCACACACACACACACACACACACGTACATTTTTTTCTCTGGATCTCGCACTGTGACTGTGTTTTGTGTTGCGTTTATAAATGCAAGCTATTGATATGTGAAATAAATAAGACCGTACATACCGATAATGGCAGAGACACGTTCGTCTCTGGTGATCTCAATGCTGCCAAGAGCGATGAAGTAGAGCAAGCTGACGAGATCGCCTTCGTGCAGCAGTGTGTCGCCAGGAGGCAAGTGAACCGTCTTCAACTTGGTCGACAATACTCGTAGACAACCTGTTTGACGGGCACCTGTTTTGTAATAATCCTCACATTCTGCCCGACTAGAGTTCAGGTATCGCACACTTCGATAAACAAAATTGTTATTTGCACCAATAACACGTTGCCCAGCAAAGAAACCGCAATATACTCGTATCATATTGTGTAGATGTTTTGGTGTCACTCTGTATAAAGGAAGAAGAACAGAAGAACAGCAGCTGCTGCCATGCTCTGTTTGTGTTTAATGAGTCCATACGATATTTTGCTAGACGTGGCAGTAGAGTCCATTGTGCTGCTCTGGACGCTAGCAAGGCTTTTGACAAGGTGTTGC
>Ga0209562_1001030_pt1 | contig 10287 bp, 6 predicted proteins | sample WorMetvacBELIZE2_FD_187399 | JGI IMG/M metagenome (GOLD analysis project Ga0209562, IMG submission 187399) | Marine gutless worms symbiont microbial communities from Max Planck institute for Marine Microbiology, Germany - Olavius vacuus BELIZE.2... | ecosystem: Host-associated > Annelida >...
ACTAAAAATAAATTGCCGATTTTAACGGTAAATCTGTACCCTGTCCATAACGGCCGATAAATTGCTAGCGATAAATCGGCGTTTCTGTATGCATTTGCCATTATCACAATAAACAAATGATTGGACCAACAAACTACCGCGTTAAACGCAGCCACATCTGACGCTCACGCTGTGTAATCTGCGTCCACAAATCTGCAGAGTTTATAACGGGCTGATTTCTACTTTAGTAACGACATGTTTTCGAGAAAAGTAATGAAGTAGAAAGTAGATACTTGCAGGAAAAAGTTACTTCGTTACAAGTAGAAAGTAGTTTGTAAAAATCTACTTTTTAGAAAGTAGATACCAAAAAAATCTACTCAAGTAGAGTAACGAAGTAGATCTACTTCGTTACTTGACAACACTGCTTCTTACCTTTCCCCTCCCTTCCAGATTTTCCTTTCCCTCAAGTAAAAATCTACCATAATTCAAAATCTGGTGAGCAAATGCTAAGGTTTAAGCCTGTTTAGATTTTCAGTTACAAGACTTAACGGTGTAAGCAATGGACACATAGACAGGGACCTACAGATGTATTCAAAGTATAACGATAAGTGAGAACAAACCATATAAATACACGATTACAAACAAGTGCACAACACAAGAACAAAACCATGTAAAAATTAGCGTATCAAACTAGTTCAAATTATCATAGAGAAACGATATCAAATGGCAGTTTCAACACACAGGGTTACAACACCATTAATCTCAGTCACGACGCTGAAGATGGTTTTCAGTTGGTAAAACTTTCACACTGTAGCCTGGAGCTCTAACAATGCTATGTCGCTGTATAGTGACTGAATGTTGTCCTTTTCCAGACATCAAGTACTGCTTTAGTATACTAGCTCGGTTTGATTGACTGATGAATATTCTGACTGGAAAAAATATTCAGTTGGTCTAACACGTCTTTTTGGAATGATCTTTAAAGGCAATCAGAATTGCAGATTTGGCCCATTAACATCTAAAAGAAATCAAGTAGCAATGACATTAATACATATACTCACAAACTGCAGTACACAAAATTAACAATTTATTTTGATAACAGTTAAATCAGATGTTAAATTTTTTTTGGTATAATCATTTTAGCATTAAGTATATCGAAACCAGTAGATATTCATATGTCAGTACAAGAGTTGTATGGAAAAGGTTTCTTTATTTGCCCAGTTAATTTACATGTAACTGCCTTATGCATCAATACATGCCAAGCCATCAAGCAATGTTGCCATTGGTCAGTTCCAACACTGACAATATGCTGCTGTAGAACAAGCCATGCATTTATCAATGCAAACATTTATGAGCTAGTTGCTGATGCAAAACTCTTTCACATCGGTTAAAATTTGTTACATGTCATAAGAAAATTGACACATAATTTGTGGACCACAGTGTCATACAGCCTGAGCAAGATCACAAAGTGTGTGAAGTTTTAAAACGATCACAAGAATTAACAATCTAAATGGCTGCAAATGCAATACAAATTCAGGGGCACTTGGTATATCACACACATGGAAGAAAAACTACAGCTGTGCTGGGGACATTTCCTAATACTTGGCTGTCGTACGAAGCAGTCATACAACGAACAATCTACAGGAACTTGCAACAAGAGAAAACATACAACATTTAGTCATTACAGTACATTTTTAGGTTAAATTTTAAAACTACACGTATGATGGACTGAGATCCTGGTTTCTGACAACACAAAGAAACAAAAGCTGAAACTGCCACATTCATCAACCATTAATTAATAAAACTGATAACGACCACATAACAACTGACTCATGCGACCTAAGAGTAGAATGTGCACTTGTTCATGTTAATGTTTCTTGTTAACACTTTCATTTTGGACAAAAATGATACATGCATACCATGAAACCCAAGTCGGAACACAAAATTATTTAACACCCGTTATTTTGGCATCTACCCTACACTTACAGTATCAGTAGTACATGCATCATGCACATACTATTTTGTGCAATACGTATTTCACGCTATGCAGTGAATTAGTATTATATGTATGCAACATTCACTGATATAGTGCACTGCTTGGTGATAATGTTTCTTGGCTATTTGACTTTCAGATACCTACAATAAAGTTAGGTCTACTCTAAACTGCTGAAGCTTTGTTATAACAAAAATTCAATAAAACAGCTCACTATATTGTAGCAGTGATGCTAGGACCTAGGTTGATGTATGCAATATAACATTAATTAAAATGATTCATAAGACAAACTTACGTAAGATGATAGTAATAAAACAAATAATACTGCATTGCCACTGCAACATATTAACGTGAACAAACCTACTGCCAGCACATATGCTGATAGAGACAACAGCAAGTTCTGCAAGCTTCAGATGATATAACTAACAGTATCAATATTCACACCCTTCAATAATGTGATTCATTTACCTAGTAAAATTGTGAAATGAACAACACACAAATATTACAGAGTTTTACAGCATACTCGTACAAGTTGATGGTGTTCAGTCTGAGAGAAAAATGGTCCTAGAAACAGTACACATCATACAAACCAATGTAACTGACAGATGAAGCCAAGCTTTCGTACAATACAAAAGTCTTCACATAACTCACATCATTTTAAGAAAATGTATATAACTAATGGCAGGGCTCAATTGTTATTTCAAAGGATCATCTGTTAAAACGAACTAGCGACAATTTCACTTTCACAACATCACAAGGTGCACTGACTACTGGAAAATGACTATCATGATGTTTCAATGCTGCACGTTACACATCGAGAAGCATTACTCGCGGGTCTTCAATGATCGCTTTAATCTTGCGAAGGAAAGTCACCGCCTCTCTGCCGTCAATCAGTCGATGATCATACGTCAGCGCCACATACATCATTGGATGAATCTTCACCTGCGGCAACATGACAACTTACCAAATGGACAGCAATGCTAAATTCAGTCATAGTCAAAGAGGTTACTGCACACTAGTTTTAACAGCCATGTTTTGGATACAGTATTGCACTTATGAGATCAGATTCAACTCCAGATTATTCATTTAACAACTGTGATCAAGTTGTTTACACACATGTGCCTCCATCAGCAAGCAGTAATGTGAATTCCGTTATTCAGCGACAACTTTTGATACTGACGAACCGACATTAACTATATATGTAAAATACTTTGATAATGGCATGTCAGCAGGGGATTAATATGAATTTTTACCAAAAAAAGACAGCGTCATTTCTATCAGTTTGTTTGCTGTTAGTCACACAAAGGCAACAGTAAAACCACAAAACTAATAACTAAAGCTGGATCCAAATGAGTCTAATCACCGTAGGTCATAAACAGTCATTGTATGAAGGAATACAATACACTGAATTAAACAGCTCTATCTCAGAGCAATTAAAACCTTACCTCTCCTTTGACAGCCACGGGACGATCAAATATGCCGTGCATGCCGAGAATAGCTGATTGTGGTGGATTGATGATGGGTGTACCCATCAGTGAGCCAAACACACCACCATTGCTAATAGTGAATGTCCCACCATCCATGTCCTCTACAGCCAAGTCACCTTTCTTTGCCTACACAGTCGAACATAACACAAACTCGTATTAAACCATGAACAGTAGGCTGCCAGCAATGGGGTAGGTCTCATTGTGTTGGCTACTTGAGACAGACCAACAGAAATGACAGATGACATACACATACCAAGTAATTACGCACCACTGACAGTAGATATGTAAGCTGCCTTTAATCATTTATTACTCAACCACAGATAATGACGCTGTTGGACTTGTTGAAATGTTTGTGCATGAAAGTCAACTAAAGACGCAGGCATCTAAAAGTTTGTACACACTACACAACAATATGTGATTTACAAAAACAGTTTTGTTAACATCAAAATGAAAGCATTCTGCTCTGAAGTAAACAGAGGCAATATTTACAGAAATGTCACATCTGTGATGATTACACCGACCTTTTCCCCAAGCTCATTCAGGCCTTTCTCGATGTCCGCGTAGTCCATGTTCTCTACATTCCTCATCACTGGCACAACCAAGCCCTGCAATAATCGATCAGTTTACCACATCTAACATTACTGTAACATTCCACAACATTACAATATACTATGAGTAAAAACTGGCAATTCCAACAGTCACTAGAAAATACAAATGACTAGTCAATTCACAATAACACCTCATATGTAACGTATGTATTCATATGCTGCATCTGTAACTGTGACCGCAATTTTTAATGAGGAAATTTTTATTCTTCATTACAATCTGGTTAAAATTCTACTTCATTTGTTTGCAATATGTAATTTGGACAGCAGGGTATGCTGCACGTCTAACCATGCTCTTAATTGATATGTGCCAGCCGGTGATTGTAATTAAACTCCATTATTAACTAAAGACTCCATTAATTAATTGTATTATAAATTCAAAAACAGTCACAATGATTGTCACCAATAAAGTAAATTCCTAGTCATCTGTACTTGACTTTTTAGTTACTGCTGCAAGTCTTGGAATGTCTTGACCTTGCTAACAGCCTCCCAACCTTGTACAGCAAAGTTATACATCATGACCCTACTCACCTTTGGAGTAGCAACAGCTACAGAGATGTCAACGTAGTCACGATAAACTATCTCGGTTCCCTCAATGACAGCATTAACGGTCGGCTGGTCCTGCAGCGCAAATGCTGAAGCCCTGATGAACGGAGACATGAAGCCTAGCTTGACCCCGTGCTTCTTCAGAAAAGCATCCTTGAACTTGTTTCTCATCTCGACAGCATTACTGCACACAGCAGCCAACATTAACAAATAACAGTGACTGCTGACAAACTCCACTGACCTGGTGAATGTATCATTCCACAGAGTGCAGGTGCTACAGAAGTGAGAGCCGCAGCAAGCTTCTACATCACAGCATCATATCAAACAGCCGATATGCAGACACAATGCATAAAAATATCAGCTGGTTACTGGTTAGGAAATGAACAGATGGCCACAGAACAACAGCTACACTGTCATTACCTCACTTCTCATATTCATTAGACCTACTACACTAAAGTAAAGTAAAGTAAAGTGAGCGTATAGCAGCCTGCAGGCAGGCCTGCCATCGCCGCTATGGGAACTCGCATACCATATGGGATCACACAGTGTTACCTGCCACCCGGCAGAGGTGACATTCCCGCCTTTACCCCAGCCGAAGCTGGTACTCGATTTAGCGACCCCGGAGGGATGCAAGGCTGAGTTGACCTAGGCGGTTGGTTAGAGAGATGGTTTACCGTATAACGGTCACCCATCATTGACTAATCATAGGTGTGAGAAACTTGCCCACAGTTTTTATGCCGTAGTGCCCGGCTGAGACTCGAACCCGCGACTTCTCGATCGCGAGTCCGACGCTCTACCACAACACCACGACGCCAGCCGTGCTACACTAGTAGCAGCAGCTCATTAGTTGTGTTGTAAGTTACGTCATGTGTCTGACGTCAATATTCGTGCCTATTAACATATTATCATCACTCATTCAGTGTTGTATCCACATTATCTTCAAAAAATGCATGACTAAACTGAATAGTGTAATAACTAATGCACTCTTTCCCCCAAGCTCATCTCTGTAATGACCCATGTATTGAGTGGGACAGTGAACTCTACTCTGTCAGTCGGACCGGCTGCAACTAATGCACAGAAACTTATTTACAGTATAATTAAACAACGTAGGGTATGTAGAGCTTAATGTATTACTTAACTAGCTTCATGTATTACAAACACACATAAAGAGAATGTGCAATACTGCCCAAACCTCATGTCAATTTCATTAAATGTGGTCAACATTGCACAGGTATTCTGTGCATCTTTAAGTCGTTGTGCGATACGCTGCCTCATCCGATTCATTTTTATCTGGACATACAAATATACCTTGTTGATCAAAATGATGTCTAGCTAGGCGTATTTTAACTAATTATCATGCCAGTGATACACAGCAAACAAATCAATGATGATCGCAACATAATAACCAAGTAGAATAAGCAAAAATGTAGTAAATAAACTTTGTTAATCAAGACAAGTACCTAAAAATGTACATGAAAATAGCATGCATCGCACAGCACTCCCTACAGCACTCCCAATAACCACATTTGTGTAGCACTCGGCATGACCAGAAGTCATAGATTCCATCTACAGACTCATCTGTGACTGAGCTTCTTCATCAAACCATTTTGTGGAATTAAACAGTGAACAAAGAGATAGTGAACCAGCCTACAACTGACAGCTGTAATGATTATAGCAACTATACTATGTCCAGAAAAAAAGAGAGACCAAATTGTTTTTTTGTAATATCTTCTATAAAACTCAGATAATTCTGATGAAATGCGGTAGACAGACACCTGAATAAATTTGCTGCAAAATCATACAAACGTTTTGCACCTCACTTGAGCGGTGTCTCTACACTACCTTCTGAAACTTAAAATGCTCATTATGCACGTATTACAATTGAGTTGGTTGAAGAAAGAAACTCCAGCATTTATCCCACCTTAACTGTGGCCTCCAACTTCGCCAGATTTGGAGAAGGAGCATCACTGATCTGGACCAATCGATGACACCACTGACGAACGACTGCCACAGTGACATCGTGATCCAGTTTAGCCCACTCCATTCTCAGTTGCTTTCTCATTTCGTTCCAGATCAGTGATGCACGTTTTGCAGTATTCCCCACACGCTGTAATCAACTGGATTCAAATCTGGCATATTTGGATGCCACAGTTAAGGTGGGATAAATTCTGGAGTTTCATTCTCTAACAACTCAATGGTAGCATGTACGTGATGAGAATTTTAAGTTTCACAAGGTAGTGTAGACATTATTCAGGCGAGGTGGAAAACGTTTACGTAATTCTGCAGCAAATATATTCAGGAAACTTGTCTTGTCTTGTCTTCAACCATCTTCGTGAGCACGAAGGTTGGCAGCATCATGAGCCGTCAATCGCCATTGATATCTGTCTTCCACAGCTCTCAACAGCTGTTCAACTGACAGCCCTGTCCAAGATGTAATGTTCGACATCCATGCTGTCTTGGGTCTACCTCGACTCCTGGAGCCTGAAGTTGTGTCTTGCATGATTTCTTTTCTAGGCTGTCTCCTTTCTTCCTCATTACGTGCCCAAAGTACACAAGTTTCCTCTCTTTAACCGTCGCAAGTAAACTTCTTTCCACGCCTGCCGTATTAAGCACCCATTCGTTTGTCTTCTTCGACGTCCACGAGACCCTTAGAACTTGTCTCAGGCACTTCATCTCAAAGGCATTGATCTTTGCTTCATCCGGTTTTCTTAGAGTCCAGCTTTCACATCCATACATAGCCACTGGCCAGACAAGCGCCTTTAGGAGCCGGATTTTTGTGGATGTGCAAATACCATGACTCTGACAGATCTTCTTGAGTTTAGAGCCCATGCTGTGGCCTTTTGCCAGCCGTGTGTGAATCTCCCTGGTACATTCACTGTCATCTAAAACTAACTACCAAATTTGATCAAAATCACCCAAGTTTTACAGAAGATTTTACCAAAAAAACATTTTGGTCTGTTTTTTCCAGACACACCATACATACTTACATATCTACACAGCTTCTCATCAAACTGCACAAACACAATTCACCCTGTGTTCAGTTCGGCCGACGCCAGCAGCCGCAGTCACAGCAGCCGGTGTTGCCTTTACTGCTGACACAGGTGTGCTCGAAATAGGTGACGTTGGTACTGGAGGAACTGGTGGTGGAGTTGTTGGAATAGGAGCTGCTGCCGCAGCAGCAACAGGTGCTGGAGGTTCTGCAGGTGATGGCGGTTCCACAGGTGCTGAAGGTGTTGGTTCTGGTGGCGCAGCGGCAGGAGATGGAGCTGGCTTTGCAGCAGCAGCAGCAGCAGCATCACCTGCAATCACATCCAGCCACTCCCACATTCAATACTTCAATAATACAGTAAGTAAAAAGCTAAGTAAGTGTCAATGAACAGTAAACCTGTCTACAGCAACATCTTCTCTTCACAGTATTGCAGAGCCAACTGTGTCGACTCTGCAGCCATAAATAGGCACATCCACAGAAATCAAGAAGACATACTGCTAATTGAAACTAGCCTGTGAAAAATTACTACTATCAAACAAAAGAACCAGTGTACACAACACAGATCTAGTCACCACTACTTTTCATTTTTTACCAGCCTATACTTTTCGAAGTTATGGGCTGGTATCCAACAAGGAAACCTTCAAGAAATGCTCAGCAGAAACTTTGCTAAAGGCTGAATGCCCTTACTGTATCAAACGAACAATATCAAAGCAATAAAGAGTATGCAAATATAAGATGTTACACTAAAGCTAATACATAAAAATACATAAAAATAGTACAACTTGTAAGTCATACCAAGTCGTATCTTAAAGAGCTCCTGTCCAGCAACCACTTTGCTTCCATCTTCCACCAACAACTCTTCAATCACTCCAGCTCCCGGTGATGGAACTGGAATTGACGTCTACAACAGTACGAGTGTTGTTGCACATTTAGGCTCGTAGCAGAAACTACACATATGCATAATAGGGGTGGGCCCAAAAATTGGACTATATGTACAAGTTTGTAAATCCCGTAAATGTTCAGTTCTTCCTCTGGAGTAAGACTGGTGTTGAATATTCTTCACACAAGTTTGGTGCAACTGTACTAAGCATATATTAATTTAAGCAATAAGATTCCACGTTTGTATATTTCTCTCAAAATTCACAATCAATGCTGAAAATCTATCAGTTGAGTTGGAATTTGATGTGTCTATCACGTGCCCTAACCAACATGCCAATCTTTTTATCGGTTGGTCTATTGTCCCATTTACTGTGTTTAGACTTGTCTGATTCCAGCTGTCTAACAGAAAATGCTTCAGATAATCAGTTATCTCGGGTCTTTTTACAACACACTTTCTGCTGCAAAGCTGACAAGTCAAACAGACAAGGTTCTGGCTATTCTTTGGTCAGTCTTTGATGATCTCTTGAACATGACAGCACAGCTAAGTGGCTGTGTTACATGAATGGTAGATTATTGCTATTGTTTCAAAACATTAACCTTATTCTGAACAAAGAACTTAACATTTTGATACGGAACACCTTTCTACATCATCACATAAGTTACAAACTTATAATCCAATTTTTGGTCCACATTGTATGTAACACTGGGTGACTAACTTTCACTGAGAGGAATTGCTGATTGTTTTCGCTAATATGAGCACAAAAATTACCACTCAGCGGGAGTTCAGATTAAGTTTAAAGTATTTTGCCGAGCGAAAACAATCAGCAATTCCGCTCAGCAAAAGTTAAAGTGAATTCGGCTTAGCGATTTCTTAATCACCAGTGTTTTACATCAACTGCCAATCTAAATGCATTGCGGAGGTTAGTTGTTAATTGGTTTCGCTCAGACTACGTTGACAATCACTGCCATATGCCACTAAGCGAAAATGATTAGCGAAACTGATTATCACTTTCAAAGCAATAATCAATTCGCTGAGCGGTAATTTCAACTTCACTTGAAAAAAATGCATTAATTAGCACTCAGCAGCGTATTTCCACTGAGCAAAAATGATAATCGATTCCGCTCAGCAAAAGTTGTGACAATGCTACAATGCTGTTACACATAAGTGCAACAGCCACAAAATATGGCAGTAAAATGCACAGAAAATAAAAAAAACGGAAAGAAATGAGCACACTAATCAAAGCATAGCTGTCCAAAAATTACAATACACACATATATAAAATATAAACATAATTCTAACAATGTAAGCCAGGTCCTTCATTACTACTATAAATACTGAATGAAATTACCATGACTACATCTACAGACCAAGAGAGGAGACAACCACTGTTAGAAACCAGAAATCACTCAGAAAACAGGCTGGAGGCAATGACAGCATCCATAATCAGTGTTGCCACTGAGCACATCACACTAAGTTTTCAGAAAGGAAGATTATACAGCAGTTAGAAATTAGAAACATACGAGTGAAGCATCACCACACCTTATCAGTTTCAATTTCACAGACAACTTCATCTTCAGCGACAGTGTCTCCCACCTCTAGAAACACATCAAAGTTTCACCACTGATGATCACAGGCATGCACTATCAATGCACATAATTAGCTAGTTGCCCAATTTATGCATGGGCACTTCTGGCACACCCACACAATGCATAATTGTAGGGTTCTTATCGATTAGGCGATATCGCGATATCGATCGCGGATGCGGCAACCCTGCGATTATCGTAGCGCCGAGATATCGCACGATATCGTAA
>Ga0209562_1001031_pt1 | contig 10287 bp, 9 predicted proteins | sample WorMetvacBELIZE2_FD_187399 | JGI IMG/M metagenome (GOLD analysis project Ga0209562, IMG submission 187399) | Marine gutless worms symbiont microbial communities from Max Planck institute for Marine Microbiology, Germany - Olavius vacuus BELIZE.2... | ecosystem: Host-associated > Annelida >...
GCCAAGAATCAGTTTCAGGGCTTTATGCAAGCTCTTGTTCATAATTTCAAACGATTGATTAGTATACATGACACAGTTTTGCAAGGGTTTTGAACAGTCCCCCCTGCCCTGATTTTGCAAAAAACAAAAAATTAGGAGTAAAATAATCAAATCAGAGACAAGGGCAAGCATAAATCTAGTCATAATTTGTCCCAAAAACTAAAAACTTTTATCGTATTAGTCACTTTTCAAGTTTTGTCCCAAAAACGGTCATTTTTTCAACAGGCCCATATTAGGTCACGTTTGGAGAAATTTCTGCGATATCTGCTACTTGATGCAATTGAACGGATGTCACAGATTCTTCAAAAATTTTGCTATGACAGCCCGAACACTCTTCTGGAAAAAGATCTACGTTCTTAGTGATCTCATCCTCGGAATAGAGTGCCCTTATGTGGCCAGGATGGCCAAACTGACCCCCTGGCTTTCTACCTGAGGGTCTAGAAGACTGGCTCCTAAGAAAAGGATCTTGTGACGGAGGTTTGGAACTGTTTCCGCTATTGGTCCCAAGTTTTTCTTTGAGGGCCTGATTTTCTTTTTCTAGCTGAGCAGCTTTTTCCTTCCACTGAGCACACTCCTGCTTCGAGATGATGAGACTTTTCTCCAAACAGAGAATTTTATTCTCTTTTTCTTGGTTCAACCTTTTTTTGCCATCTGAACAGCCCTTCAGAGTTACCCTTCCTACACCTGAGAACCACAGTATGTAAAAATTTTTTTGTCTTCCTTTAGGAAATTTGAAAAGGGCGACAAAAATTAAGGCTCAGTTAGTGCTGTTTACCGGTCGTAACCAAAAAAATGGTGGCTTGGCCGAATATTTTGGATCTAGTTTGCTACCCTCGTGAACGCGTACGGCTTGTTGAGAAATAGGGAAATGCTGAAAGTTTTATCGCTACCTTCTTAATCTATCAGCAGGTTCATGTGGAACAATGGATGACAGAATGCAAAATCTGATACATATGCGCAACATGAGTCAATAGCGTATGTGTGGCGCGGGATTAATTCTGAGCAATAAACATCTTGAGGAAAATGTGTTATGTGACTATACTGCAGTCTCTGCGAGTGGCGCATCTCGAATTAGGTTTGAAAATTTTGACATAGGGTGCTCAGCCAAAGCGTGGGTGAATCGGGGGATATGTGTGTAAAATAAAAACGGAGGATAAGTTGTGCTTGGGATTGTAGACGGCAGGGGGGTGCAATTGGGTTTTAGTCGCGATTCGTCGTCTGAAGCGTTGCTAGATGGGGAGACAGGGGAAAAAACTGGGGGGGGGAGTGCGTGTAGTGAGAGTGGCCGCCTCTTTGACCTACCTCTAAGGGTGGCTGGGTTGTGCACACTGAGATGCATTGTCCTTCATGTTTGTTTTTCTATAGCCCGTTGTTTTGTCAGGGTGGCCTTTCCGTTCAACCCCTTCGCAATCAATATCGCTACTAATGTGGTGGGTGGGATATTCTCTGGGCTGTTTGCTCTAGAATGGTGTGAAAAGAGTCGTACGATCAAATCATTGGTAGTGCAGTGTGGAGGCGCTATTCTCACTTACGGAGCCACTTTGATTTTATTGCGTTGTCTTTGTTTATACAATGCCTTTCTTGGACCGTTCTCTTTGGTCCTCTCTAGAGCATCTTTCTCTTATCTCTTTTGCCTGGGCTTGACACAGACAACGGTCTTTATGTTGAGAAGATGGTTGTGTTCTCCTGAAGTAGCGCTTGCTAAGGAAGTGGCGACCATGGAGAGGTTTGAGGAAACATCCTCTTCTCCTAGAGTAGAGCTTACTGAAGCGGAGACCAGTGATCTTATAAATAAAACAAAGAGGATTGAGGAAACATCCCTCCAGTATTTGTCACAGATACGCGAAATACGGGCGATCCACTTCTTTATCTTAGCAGTGTTGAAAGCAATGAGTTCTTCTGAGGAAACAGCACAGCCTTCTCTTACCTCTCTTATTGCCGACACCGAGAAATATTGTGACGTCACCAAGGAGCATTATGTACGCATAACGGAAGGTATGACCAAGTGTCATCGCGCTCGAAAGAGGATTGAGCAACCTGATCCAGGTCAAGTGGAGCTATTGGGAAGCGAGGAACTAACAGGTTGGAAAGTTACACTTGATGAAACAATTAGTGAGAATTTTCAATTGTGTCCTAATAATCAGGGAGACAAAATTGGTTTGATCATAGAGGAATTTATAAAATATATTTTGGGAGAAAGTCAATCCACATTGGAACAATTGCAGCTTATACGACAAAATACGGATCCTGAGTCTAAGGGAAAAGCCATCCAGCTATTGTTGAAGTTGGCTGGTTGGTGTGAACAGTTTTGCGGGACATGTGAGTTTATGGAAACTGTCGCATTATCCGACGAGGATAAGAGGAAGGCAGAACACTTTATGCAGAGTATTCAGAAATGTAAAAAATCTCTCGAGGAAGTTTATCAACGAACTGAGCTGAGTTATATTCCAAGTACAACCGGCAAGCATTCTTTAACAAAACAAAGGCAGATTCTTTCTGAAGGGGTTGCAAATTTTCCCGGCACACAACAAGAACATAAAGTGTTGCTAGAGAGTTTGTTGAATCAATTTTCCCTCTTGAAGGACATGTTTTTAAGCAGTGACTTACCCTCCTCTAAGGGAAAGGACTATATGGCTTTTCAAGCGAAGAGAATGCATGAAAGAATCCAACAACATATACGACAGATATCTTCTTGAAGGAGGTGCCTGAAAGGGGGGCGGAAATGCACTATCGGTGTACCAATGGATTCGGTCAGCTTAGTGCATATGTGAGACAAACTAACAAATAGGAGGTTAAAGGTTTTATAATGGGAATGATAGGAAGTTTACAATGTTTTTGCTGCTGCTGTCCTTGGCTAAAAGGTAGAGATAATAGGAGCGTTCGGGATCAGTTACTTTCCCCCGGAGAAGCAGATGATAACGTGCGACAGAGGGAGTCAGCGAGTTCTACTTCGAGCGATCGTTCCGTTACAGAGGAAGTGGTGTCCGGTTATCTTATAAATGAAGCAAAGGGGATTGAGGGAATATCCCTCCAGTATTTGTCACAGATACGCGAAATACTGGCGATCCACTCCTTTATCTTAGAAGTGTTGAAAGCAATGAAAAACAGTTCTCCTGAGGAAACAGCACAGACTGTCCTTACCTCTGTTATTGACGTCATCGAGGAATTTTATAATGACGACATCACCAAGGCACATTATACACGCATAACGGAAGATATGACCAAGTGTTATTGCGCTCGAAAGAGGACTGAGAGACCTAGTTCAAGTCAAGCGGAGCTATTGCAAGAAATGGAACTAACAGATTGGGGAGTTACACTTGATGAAACAATTGGTGAGAATTTTCAATTGTGTCCTAATAATCAGGGAGACGAAATTGGTTCGGCCATAGAGGAATGTATAAAATATATTTTTAAAGAAAGTAAATCCACATTGGGACAATTGCAGGCTATGAGAAGTGCGGATTTTGAGTCTAGGGAAACAGTCATCCAGCTATTGTCGAGGTTGGCTGGTTGGTGTGAACAGTTTTGCGGGACATGTGAGTTTATGAAAACTTGCGCATCAATTGAGGATAGGGGGAAAGCAGAACGCTCTATGGGGAGTATTCAGACATGGCAAAAAAATCTCGAGAAAGCTTGTCAACGAGTTGAGCTGAGTTGTCCTCCAGATATGGCCAGAAGATATTCTTCCACAATACGAAATCAGGTTCTTTCTGAAAAGGTTGGAAATTTTCTCGCCACACAACAAGAACATGTAGATCTGCTAAAGCGTTGGCGGAATTACTTTTCATTCTTGTGTGAAAGAATCCGTTCAATTGGCTCATCCTCTAAGGGGCTGGACTGTATGGTTTTTCAAGCGGAGAGAATGCAGAAAAGAATCCGACAACATATACGACAGACATCTCCTGTAGAAGATGTCTGAAAGGGGGGCGGAAATGCACTATCGGTGTACCAATGGATTCGGTCAGCTTAGTGCATATGTGAGACAAACTAACAAATAGGAGGTTAAAGGTTTTATAATGGGAATGATAGGAAGTTTACAATGTTTTTGTTGCTGCTGTCCTTGGCTAAAAGGTAGAGATAATAGGAGCGTTCGGGATCAGCTACTTCCCTACGGAGAAGCAGATGATAGCGCGCTACAGAGGGGGCCAGAGAGTTCTATTTCGAGCGATCATTCAATGGGGGCGAGAATATTGGGAGATAATGGAGGTGCTCACGCTCAGGTCCAGCAGAGAGATTCTGACTCTACAATGGCTGAGGAAGCGTTGGCAGGTCGTGCTTCCCTTGATGGGAAAGCCAATTTGTTCAGGTCGAGAGACAGTCTGACATTGTTAAGCTCTGATGTGCGTGCTTCTATAAAGCCGGGTTATCTTTCTTCCGATGATGAAGGGGGGTGAACCACCATCCCCTCATACACAAAATAAGATCGTTGCATAACTTCCCTTAGAGCCTGTCGTTGGTCACCAAGCCATGTGGTACAACGAGAATAGAAAAGAGGAAAATATGTAAATGAAAAACTTGCTTAGGCTGTAAATTTTGGGCCCTTCGCTTGAATTCCCATGGTTTTTCACATTAAGTTGGTCAATCAGAGGTTGTGCAACGGTCTTAAAATGGACTGATTTTTGAAAAAACCTCTGTCGTGATACTCCTTAGATCCAAGTGTAATAAGAGTTTTAGGTGTAAAGCATTTTTAGTGGCATGCGTTCACGGGGGTAGCGGAATAAACCGATACCCCTCCTTCTTTGTGGCCAGCAAACCACCACTAGACCTTCCATTTTTTACTTTCTCGAAACGCGTTCCTCCAAAAAATTCTGAAAAGATAGGGAGACACTGCAGAGCACGACTTATGCTGTCCCCCGAAGTATACCTAACTTAAAATACAGAACTAAGGAAGGGGGGGACCTTATCTAGTAGAAAGATTCAAAGAGCTCGGTTAGGAAGAGAAACACATTTTCCGATCTTTGTTGCAAAGTGACGGCTACGGTCATCAACCTTTCGACCAATCTAGCTCCCCAAGTCGATTGACTTCCTAAGGAAATTTTTCTGAGTATCACATCTAAGTATCATACGGGAACGAAGAGCTCTTTCAGCCAAGTTATTCGTAGGTTCGACTTCCTCTTTATGAAGAAAGGTCCACAGATGTGAAAAACATTTCAACAGATTGCGGGCTAAGGATTTGCTTTGACAAACTTTTGTCTTTTCCGCGGCAAACATAAGAATCGTTCTAATGTTTTCGATAGGATCTTTTGTGCTCTTCTGTAACTCTTCTCTAGAAAATTTTCTCGCTTTGTATTCGTGCCACAATGCAAATATCTTCCCTAACTCCTTTTGACTCGTTTTGCCAAGGAATGCATCGATTCCTTCTCTTTGCTCCATTTTGGCGAGCGACCTATCAGAGCCAGACAACCCTGTCTGCGGCCAGGGTGTTGATTGTACACGCTATATCGATCTGTGGTCAGGGTTCCTCTAAACGACCCAAAAATGCGTTTATTAAGTCTCAGCAAAGCGAGAGAGGGGTCAATGTGAAAAAAGGTACAATCTGGTGTCGCTCCCACCCATAGATAGCTCTTTTTCTTTGCCACTCTCCAGCTAGCCTCATCCGCGTGGATTCTTCCCTGTTGCAAAACATGTTCTTGAATCTTTTTTGCTCAACTCTTCAGAAGATCAGCCGCCCTTTTGAGAATATTGCAAGTCGATCCTAGAGACACTTTGACCCCAAAATCGCTTGCCAAAGCGCAGAGATTTCTTCTGCTGACAAGGCCTTCTGCTGATTGTGTTGCTAAAAAAGCCTGCAGACGTGACCGATCTGAGGGACCAAAGCTATGTTTCGCTTTTTTGGGTAGTTGAGCTCGCACCTTCAATGCGCACATTTAAGCGTGTGTATGCGATATTGGGTCACGTTTGGAGAAATTTCTGCGATATCTGCTACTTGATGCAATTGAACGGATGTCACAGATTCTTCAAAGATTTTGCCATGACAGCCCGAACATTCTTCTAGAAAAAGATCTATGTTCTTAGTGATCTCATCCTCTGAATAGAGTGCCCTTATGTGGCCAGGATGCGGCCAAACTGACCCCCTGGCTTTCTACCTGAGGGTCTAGAAGACTGGCTCCTAAGAAAAGGATCTTGTGACGGAGGTTTGGAACCGTTTCCGCTATTGGTCTCAAGTTTTTCTTTGAGGGCCTGATTTTCTTTTTCTAGCTGAGCAGTTCTTTCTTTCCACTGAGCACACTCCTGCTTCGAGATGATGAGACTTTTCTCCAAACAGAGAATTTTATGCTCTTTTTCTTGGTTCAACCTTTTTTTGCCATCTGAACAGCCCTTCAGAGTTACCCTTCCTACACCTGAGAACCACAGTATGTAAAAATTTTTTTGTCTTCCTTTAGGAAATTTGAAAAGGGTGACAAAAATTAAGGCTCAGTTAGTGCTGTTTACCGGTCGTAACCAAAAAAATGGTGGCTTGGCCGAATATTTTGGATCTAGTTTGCTACCCTCGTGAACGCGTACGGCTTGTTGAGAAATAGGGAAATGCTGAAAGTTTTATCGCTACCTTCTTAATCTATCAGCAGGTTCATGTGGAACAATGGATGACAGAATGCAAAATCTGATACATATGCGCAACATGAGTCAATAGCGTATGTGTGGCGCGGGATTAATTCTGAGCAATAAACATCTTGAGGAAAATGTGCTATGTGACTATACTGCAGTCTCTGCGAGTGGCGCACCTCGAATTAGGTTTGAAAATTTTGACATAGGGTGCTCAGCCAAAGCGTGGGTGAATCGGGGGATATGTGTGTAAAGTAAAAACGGAGGATAAGTTGTGATTGAGAGTGTAGAAGGCGGGGGGGGGCTGGATTTCAGTGGCGATTCGTCGTCTGGAGTGTTGCCAGATAGTGAGACAATAGGGGAAAAACCTGGGGGGGGGAGTGCGTGTAGTGAGAGTGGCCGCCTCTTTGACCTACCTCTTTCAAGGGTGGCTGGGTTGTGCACACTGAAATGCATTGCCCTTCATGTTTGTTTTTCTATGGCCCGTTGTTTTGTCAGGGTGGCCTTTCCGTTCAACCCCTTCGCAATCAATATCGCTACTCATGTGGTGGGTGGGATATTCTCTGGGCTGTTTGCTCCAGAATGGTGTGAAAAGAGTCGTACGATCAAATCATTGGTAGAGCAGTGTGGAGGCGCTATTCTCACTTACGGAGTCACTTTGGTTTTATTGCGTTGTCTTTGTTTATACAATGCCTTTCTTGGACCGTTCTCTTTGGTCCTTTCTAGAGCATCTTTCTCTTATCTCTTTTGCCTGGGCTTGACACAGACAACGGTCTTTATGTTGAGAAGATGGTTGTGTTCTCCTGAAGTAGCGTTTGCTAAGGAAGTGGCGACCGATGATCCTATGGATCAAGAGAAGACTGGGAGAGCACCCCTTTCTTCTGAAGCAGCGTTGTCTGCTGAGAGAGTGACGATCGATAATCTTATAAATCAAATAAAGGAGATGGAGGAAACATCCCTCCAGTATTTGTCACAGATACGCGAAATACAGAAGACCTACTTCTTTATCTTAGCAGCATTGGGAGAAAGGGAAACCAGTCCTCTTGTCTCTGAGAGGGATCATCAGGCTATTATTGAAGAAACCAAGGAACATTGTGAACACATAACGAATAATATGATCAAGTGTTGTCGCGCTCGAAAGAGGATTGAGGAATCTAGTCCAGTTCAAGAGGCGCTATTGCAAGAAAAGGAACTAGCAGACTGGAAAGTCATACTTGATGACACAATCGGTGAGAATTTGCAATTGTTTCCTAATAATCAGGGAGACGAAATTGGTTCGGCCATAGAGGAATGTATAAAAGATATTTTGAAAAAAAGTAAATCCACATTGGAAAAATTGCAGCCTATGCAAAGTGCAGATTCTGGGGACAGGAACAAAGTCGTTCAGCGATTGTCGCGGTTGATTGGTTGGTGTGAACAGTTTTGCGGGACATGTGAGTTTATGGAAACTCACGCATCAACTGAGGAGGATAAGAAGACAGCAGAACGCGTTATGCAGCGTATTAAGACATGGCAAACAAATCTCGAGAAAGCTTATCAACGAATTGAGCTGAGTTATTTTCCAGATGCAGCCAAAAGATATTCTTCCACAAAACAAAAACAGGTTCTTTCTGAAGGGGTTAAACAATTTCCCGCCACACAACAAGAACATGTAGATCTGCTAAAGCGTTGGCGGGATCACTTTTCCCACTTGCGTGAACGAATCTCTTCAATTGACTTATCCTCTAGGGGGAAGGAGTATATGGTTTTTCAAGGGAATAGAATGCATGAAAGAATCGAACAATATATACAGGGGGCGGACAATGCACTATCGGTGTGCCAACGGACTCGATCAGCTTAGTGCATATGTGAGACAAACTAACAAATAGGAGGTTAAAGGTTTTATAATGAGAATATTGAATAGTATACAATATGTTTTGTGTTGCCAATGCTGTTTTCGGCGAAAAAGTAGAGATCATGTGAACGCTCAGGAGGAGCAGCTACTTTTCCCCAGAGGAGCAGATGATAGCGTGCTACAGAGGGAGCCAGCGACTTTTATTTCGAGCGGTCGTCCTGCTTCAATCGGTCAGGAGGTCCCGCAGAGGGGTTCTGGTTCTACAACGGATGAGAAAACGCCGGCAGATCATGATCTAGAAAGGGGTAAGAGCGTGGAGGAATGTGACGCCTCGAGGGAAAGTAGTTTGTTCAGGTCGAAAAACAGACTGGATTGGTTAAACTTTGATACGCGCGGAACTTTTACAGTGCGGGGTTATACTTCTTCCGATGATGAGGCTTCTTCCGAGGAGGAGGGAAGATCGAGAGATAATGGAGATGCTCCCGTTCAGGCCCCGCAGAGAGGTTCTGGTTCTACAACGGATGAGGAAACGTCGGTAGGTCGTGATCTAGGAAGGGGTGAGAGCGTGGAGGAATGTGACGCCCCGAGGGAAAGTAGTTTGTTCAGGTCGAAAAACAGACTGGATTGGTTAAACTTTGATACGCGCGGAACTTTTACAGTGCGGGGTTATACTTCTTCCGATGATGAAGGTCCTCCCAATCAAGCCCAGTAGAGAGATTCTGGTTATAGTGCGTCCTCTGTGATATGGGGAAGGAAACGCTGGCAGGTCGTGCTTCCCTTGATAGGGAAGTCAATTTGTTCAGGTCGAGAGATAGTCTGACATTGTTAGACTCTGATGCGCGCGGAACTTGTACAGTGCAGGGTTATACTGCTTCCGAGGATGAGGGGTGAACCACCATCCCCTCATACACAAAATAAGATCGTTGCATAACTTCCCTTAGAGCTTGTCGTTGGTCACCAAGCCATGTGGTACAACGAAAATAGAAAAGAGGAAAATATGTAAATGAAAAACTTACTTAGGCTGTAAATTTTGGGCACTTCGCTTGAATTCCCATGGTTTTTCACATTAAGTTGGTCAATCAGAGGTTATGCAACGGTCTTAAAATGGACTGATGTTTTGAAAAAACCTCTGTCGTGATCCTTCTGAGAGCCGAGTTAATAAGAGTTTTAGGTGTAAAGCATTTTAATGGGTTGGTTGAGAGAGAAGCGGTAAAATTTTTCAAAATCAACTTAAAATAAAAAGCTTTGAAAGACCCAATGGGCCTGTTGAAAAAATGACCGTTTTTGGGTCAAAACTTGAAAAGTTACTAATATGATAAAAGTTTTTAGTTTTTGGGACAAATTATGACTAGATTTATGCTTGCCCTTGTCTCTGATTTGATTATTTTACCCCTGATTTTGTGTTTTTTGCAAAATCAGGGCAGGGGGGACTGTTCAAAACCCTTGCAAAACTGTGTCATGTATACTAATCAATCGTTTGAAATTATGAACAAGAGCTTGCATAAAGTCCTGAAACTGATGCTTGGCAATCCCTATGTAACGTCCTTTCTTACTTTGTTTAGAAAACACCCTCTCGTAAGGCATCCTCTGTTTTGAAATCAGTCGGTCTCTCTCAAAATCTTTCCCTCTCATATTGTTTTTTTAAATCGCTCTGCTGGTGGCAGCCATTCTGCTTCATAATAAGAAACGCCTTCTTACTGCAATACCCTTTGTCAGCAAACACCACAGTGTTCTTCGGACAAATGTGCCTAAGTCCTTGATCATCAGTAATATTTGCTGGAGTGACTGCAACTTTAGTAATCAATCCTGATTTCATACAAACAGCTACATTCCTTTTGTACCCATACCAAAATTTACTTTTCCCCTTACAT
>Ga0209562_1001032_pt1 | contig 10285 bp, 9 predicted proteins | sample WorMetvacBELIZE2_FD_187399 | JGI IMG/M metagenome (GOLD analysis project Ga0209562, IMG submission 187399) | Marine gutless worms symbiont microbial communities from Max Planck institute for Marine Microbiology, Germany - Olavius vacuus BELIZE.2... | ecosystem: Host-associated > Annelida >...
ATGACCTGGGATACAGGCCGTCCGATGTCGCTGCTTTTTCTCTCCCTAAAGAAATTACCTTTTCTATACTTCCGCAAACGCCGCTGGCTTCTGAAATTGCGCTCCGCGCTGAGCAAGAAGGCAGGGCTGTTATGCTGCATATGCCTATGCAGGCGCAAAGTGGAAAGGACATGGGGCCCCTTGGGTTAACCACTGACATGTTCGCAGGTGCCATTACTTACAATTTGCGAAAGGCAATGAAGAGCGTGCCGAACGCGGTTGGTGTGAATAATCATATGGGAAGTGCGTTCACGGGGCAGCAGAAAGGAATGGAAGCGCTCTTAAAAGAGGTTAAACGCCAAGGCTTATTTTTTGTGGATAGCCGAACCACGGTACTCACAAAAGGTGAAGAAATTGCACAGCGGTTAGGTGTGCCTAGCGCAAGCAGACAGGTGTTTCTGGACCATAAGCTTGAGCCTGCATTCTTACTTAAGCAGTTCAACCACATGAAACGTATTGCTAAAAAGAATGGTCACGTTGTGGTGATTGGTCATCCTCACCCAGAAACTGTCAATTTCTTGAAAACTCATTTACCCTCACTTGAAAAAGAAGGTTTAACCCTTACCTCAGTAGCCGACTATTTTTCGCATGCGCCGAAAGTGGCCAAGCAGTTTGGTAAAGAGCGCGATCTAACGGCTTCGCTCAATAACGCCGATGTGAAGGATAGCAAGGTAAGCATGACCGAAGAAAATGCCTTACACAGCAGTGGGCTAATGCACAGCTCCGCAGAAAAAGGCGTTGCTGAGCGCTTAGGCACAGCGCCAAACGAATAGCTTTTTTTCCCCATTTTATAAGTAGTTAGTTCATTTTCATCTCGTTAAGATCAAAATTTAATGTGGGAACGTTTCTCATTTCTGTGAGTCTGTTATAATATAACGTCTCTGACGAATAATTCGCGAACTCATTTTTTCACGGTGGTAATTAGGGTAATGACTCCAATTGACGAGAATCCAACAAAACTAGACAAACTTGGCATCTGGGTGTCGAGCTTGTGTGCGTTGCATTGCCTCGCGCTACCTGTTTTGGTGCCTCTGCTGCCGCTGATCGGTTCTAGCTTTTTTGCACAAGTGTGGTTTGAGAAAACGATATTAACTTTTTCGCTAATTGTAGGTGCAGTCGCCTTGGTTAGCGGTGCAATTCGCTATCATGGCAAATATTACCCGCTTGCATTGCTGTTTACGGGTGGCGCTATTTATTGGCACAAAGATATTTTTGGGCATCACTACGAACCCTTTACCATCGCGATAGGTGCAGCGCTAATTGTAGCCGGCCACTGGGTGAATATGCGATTGTGTAGACAATGTAAGTGCTGCAAGAATACGGTGTTTTCAGACCACCTTTCAACTGAATTTAAGTAGTCAACTAAGCTGCATTAAGAAAAGCATTCCAAAAAAACGAGCCAATAGCTCGTTTTTTATAGTGTGAGTCTGTATCAGATACGCTTTCTATAGACTTTTCGTATTGAAAAAGTAGGGTTTAATACGACAACACATTAAGCGCTACATCAGGCACGTTAGTGAATATGCCCGTCACTCCCCACTCGTTAAGCATTAGCATGTCTCTAGGCTCATCCACGGTATAAACGAATACGTTAAAGCCATCTTGCTGCGCCGTTTGCACAAACTGCTTATCAACGGCGTCTAAAGCAATGTTTACGGAATAAGCGTTAAGCGCCCGAGCGCTTGCCGTACAGTCAAGCTCGTAGCTTGCAGATAAGGCGCCGATCTTCACTTCGGGCCACCTAAGCGCAATAGCTTGAAGCCAGTGATGGTTAAATGAAGAGATAAGTAGCTTATGAGCATTAATGCCGCTTTGCTGTACCGCCGCTTTAACGTCTTTAACCCAGCTGTCTACGTCGGTTAAGTGTTTTATCTCAATATTGCACCACTTGTCTTTTGGAACACAATTCAGTGTCTCAGTCAGGGTCGGTATGTGCTCTCCATCCCCAATGTCCATTTCTCTAAGGGATTGCCACGGCACGTCAAGTAAATAGCCGGGTTCCCGTGCTCTGCGCGTAAGTGTTCTATCGTGAAAAACAATAATGCCGCTTTCGTGCTGATAGGTATCAAACTCAATGCCATCGGCACGTTGTTCGAAAGCCAGTTTAAATGCCTTTACTGTGTTTTCTGGGGCGGCTTTACTGGCACCTCGGTGAGCAAAAATGAGCATAGACATTTCTTCCTTAAAGATCACAACACGGCTTAATCATCTTTTGCATTATGCAACTTATGCGTGTTGAGCGTTTCATAAACTGATGCTGACGTAATAAGAATTCCACCTAACAACGCACTTAAACCAGGTTTTTCGTTAAGCAGAATAATAGCAAGGAAAACGCCATAAAGAGGCTGCATGCAGGCTATGAGCGAAAACGTTTTTGCCCTAAGGTGACGTAGGCTCGCAGCAATAAGTGCATGAGGAAGCGCAGTAAATACGGTACCTAAAAGCAATAGCATTAGCCAAGAACTGGTAGACGCTGAGGTTATTGCTGCACTGCCTACCGGCAACATTAGAATGCTAATAACCAAGGTCTGCCACGCCATAGCCTGCGCACCGCTGTAGTGCTTAAAGTGCTTACGATGAATAAGGTTTCTAAACGAATACAAGATGGCGGAGGCAATACCGATGAGAACACCAAGGGTAATGTCATTTTCCAGTGATGTCTCTGGCACTATTAAATAAACGCCAACGACCACCGTAACGGTAGATACGATATCCTGCCAGACCAGCCTTACCCGCTCAAAAAAAGGCTCGATAAGTACCGTGATTACAGGAAAGGTAAAAAGAGCAATCATGCCAACAGACACCCCTGCATATTGCATAGCGGCAAAATAGGTGACCCAGTGCAGTGCCATCAGCACGCCTAAACCGAGGGCAATGCCGTAGTCTTTTTTTGAATTCAGCTTTATTTTGTTCTTCGCCAATTTCAAAAAGGCAAATAACGCTATACAGGCAAATACTGAACGAACAAGAGTGATATCACTGGCGCTAAGTGGTACAAGCCGAGAGAAAAGGGCTGTACCACCAAGTAAAATTACCGTGAAATGAAGTGAGATCAGGCTTTTTTTAACAGCATCCATAAATTAGCTGTCAGCGCCCTCTGACGAAGCCTCGCTCTTTTCGTCACTGGCTGTTTCTTCGCTAACGTGCGTATCTTTAGCCGTAGCCTGTGCGGTTGATTTAAGCGCCATAGGCTCACCAAGGCGTGTGACCATACCAGGAGCGAGGTCTTCAAAATTAATCATGTCTTTTTCGAAACACACCACAATGGTCGAACCTAGTTTAAAGCGACCTAGCTCGGCACCTTTTTCAAGGAAAACTGCTGCTTCGCTGTCTTTTTCATATGACCAGTGCTGAACGTTCTTACCCGCAGGTGGCGTAACCGTGCCGGCCCAAACGGTCTCAATACTTGCCACTATGGTAGCGCCCACAAGCACCATTGCCATTTTGCCCACAGGCGTGTCGAACAGTGCCACAACGCGTTCATTACGTGCAAACAGACCTGGAATATTTTGTGCTGTAAGAGGATTTACCGAAAACAGTTCGCCCGGCACATATAGCATATCAGTAAGCGTGCCCTCAACAGGCATGTGAATTCTGTGATAATCACGAGGGGCAAGGTAAATGGTAGCAAACTTACCATTTTTAAATGGCGCAGCTACATCAGGCTTGCCACCTAATAATGTAGTTAGGCTAAAGTCATGGCCTTTCGCCTGAAAAATACTGTCACTATGAATATCCCCAAACTGACTTACTGTACCGTCAACAGCATGGATAAGTACGTCATCGTTTTCGTCAATGGTGCGCGCTTCAGGTTTAAGCGGGCGTGTGAAAAACTTATTAAAGCTTCTATAATGCTCTGGTTCCTCATGCAGCGCTTCTGACATATCAACGTTGTATTGCTTAATAAACGCCTTGATGAAAAATGTCGTAACACTACCCATTTCTGCTTCTGCAAGTTTGCCTACAAGGCGTGAAAGCAGGTGCTTTGGTGTAACGTATTGTAAATTAACTTTAAGCCAATCTAACACAAAATATCTCCGTTTCTTTTATGCAAGCAATAACGCATTGCATAGATAGCGTTATTGTATCGTAAGTCGTGGTATTAAGAGCAACTTTAGGGTTATGAGTGCTTACACAAAAGCATAAGCACGTGGTTCACACCAAAAGAATAAATCGCCGAGTTAGTGACGGCTATTACGCGTAAGTAGTGCGTGTACTTCTTCGGTCGCTCCAACGAGTTTAGCGCTCCAGTGAGGTTGAAACCTAGTGGCAGTTGTTATGCCCCGGGAGGCTGGCTGTGACTAGGGCGCTGCTCTTCCATGGTGGTTAATATTCTATGGTAGCTGTCGAAGCGTTCTGCGCTAATTTTTCCTTCTTCTACAGCTTCTCTTAGTAAGCACCCCGGATCATTTAAGTGCTTGCAGTCTCTGAATTTGCAGCCGCCCAAATAATCTCTGAACTCAATAAAGCCCCATGTAATACGTTCGGTAGGAATGTGCCACAAGCCAAATTCACGTACTCCTGGGGAATCAATTAAATCACCGCCGGCTGGCAAGTGAAGCAATTTGGCCGCTGTCGTTGTATGTTGACCTAGTCCCGAGTTATCTGAAATATCGCCGGTTAATTCATCGGCGTCTGGCAGAACTTGGTTTATAAGGCTCGATTTACCTACGCCGGACTGCCCTACGAAAACGCTGATGTTATCGTTAAGGTATTCATTGAGTTTGCTAATGCCTTCACCGGTTTTGCAACTGGTGAAAAGCACTTCGTAGCCTAAGTTTTCGTACGTCTTAAGCTGCTCTGTGACGGTTGCGCGTTCCTCTTCACTGAGCAATTCTACTTTATTAAGGACAATCAGCGGCGTGATGCCTATGTCTTCACAGGCAACGAGATAACGGTCGATAATATTCAGTGAAAGGGTGGGTAAAATAGCGCTAACCACTATAATACGGTCGATATTCGCGGCGATGGGTTTAATACCGTCGTAATAATCTGGGCGAGTCAGGACAGAGTGCCTGTCTTTTACAATTTCAATAACCCCACTTACACCTGACTCAGCGTCATCCCCTTTACTGAAAAACACCTTGTCACCACACACTACAGAGTCTACCGTGCGGCGAATGTGGCAGCGAGATACTGCGCCGTTTGCGTCTTCAACGTCGGCGTGTTTACCAAAGCGACCAATTACCGTACCGCTTTCTAGCGTGCTTTCATCAAGGTTCGCCGCGCCCTTTGATGCGTGCTTTTCACGCAAGCGCTTGCTTCTATTTGCTGCAACTTGTCGTTTCTGTCGTTGTGTAAGTTTTGGTTTTTTCGCCACGATTCTTTTCTAGTTTCACGTATACTATGTCAATAATACCGTTTGTAGGGCATGGTTGCCATGTCTGTAGCGCAAAGAGGAAAGTAATGAGTAAACACGACAGTAACCTTGTTTGGATAGACATGGAAATGACAGGGTTAGATCCTGAAACCTGTGTAGTAATGGAAATTGCGACCATTGTTACCGATGCACAACTAAACATATTGGCTGAAGGCCCCGTAATAGCGGTACATCAAAGTGATGACGTGCTAAACAATATGGACGAGTGGTGTACACGAGTTCATGGAGAAAGTGGGCTAACCGCGCGCTGCCGAGAAAGTAAGATAAGCGTAGAAGAAGCATCGGCGCAGACCATTGCCTTTTTAGAGCAATGGGTAGATGCAGGCAAGTCACCTCTGTGTGGAAACACCATTGGGCAAGACAGACGCTTCATGGTTAAGTACATGCCCGAACTTGAAGCTTACTTCCACTACAGAAATATTGACGTAAGTACAATAAAAGAGCTGACGCGCCGCTGGAAGCCTGAAATTTTAGATGGTTTCGAAAAGAAAGGCGTACACCTGGCGTTAGATGATATTCGCGAGTCTATTGAAGAAATGCGTTATTATCGTGAGAAAGTGTTTACGATTTAAGCATTCAAACATTGAGGTGCAAAAAAAGTAGAATTAAAGGTTGCGTTACCCCAAAATTTTTGTAAAATGCGCACCACTTCAAACGAAGTACCTCTTTTGTTGCGGGAATAGCTCAGTTGGTAGAGCACGACCTTGCCAAGGTCGGGGTCGCGAGTTCGAATCTCGTTTCCCGCTCCAAATTTAAAAAGCTGACAGTAAATTTTACTTTCAGTGAGCGTGAAAAGCGCGACCCCTAGTGGGCCCGCGACCGAGTGTCGGCCAGTTGGCAAATCTCGTTTCCCGCTCCAAATTCACTTGCCATAGGTAAGTACCTATAAGATGCACAGCATCGACTCTATGCGGGAATAGCTCAGTTGGTAGAGCACGACCTTGCCAAGGTCGGGGTCGCGAGTTCGAATCTCGTTTCCCGCTCCAAATTTTCAAACATCACGAAAATCTAAACATTAGCAGATGAATTGATGCGACCCCTTGATGGGCCCGCGACCGAGTGTCGGCCAGTTGGCAAATCTCGTTTCCCGCTCCAAATTTTCAAACATCACGAAAATCTAAACATTAGCAGATGAATTGATGCGACCCCTCAAAGGGCCCGCGACCGAGTGTCGGCCATCGCTTCACAAAGCGTTCAAATTAGTTTTTGCTACAAACCATAACCTCTTATTTTACTGAAAAGCACCGTGCATACTTGCTCAAGAATCGGCAAGTCGTCAGCGCTGAAAAACGGTTTAGGACCTACTTTATTAAATACATAAGGTGACCTAATTAACTGCGTATTCTTAAATTTATACGAAAGTATAAATTTGTGTGCGCTTATTGCTTCAGCGCCGATTCTGTCTGTCTTTACGCACCGTTGTGAATCCTTATTCATGACTCTTTGCACCTTCCTAGTGCGGTGCCGCCTTGATTTCAACCTAGTTCTCAATAAATCTACATTTTACGAGCTCTTTTGCACATTAAATGTGCATTCGAAAGCCGTTAGTTAAGTCTTTTTGAATATTAAATAGATTTTAGTGGGTAAATATGCATAATGCGCCGTTTTTTAGCGGTAGTTTCACTGTTTACTTGCTTTTTGATAGGCACACCATTTGCAAAATGCATTATGTAAAACGCAAATTGAAAACATATAAAAATAACCATCGCTTTTAGACTCCTCAAAAGTGCCGTAAAGAGCACTCTGGAACGAAAAAGTAATACTTGGAGAAACACACATGGCTTTTGGTTCATCAAAGCAAAACAATATTTCTGCACTAGCAATTGCAGTAGCATCTGCACTTACTGTTAGTGCATCTGCGGTTCAGGCTCAGGAAGAAGCCGCTGTTGAAGAGAAGGATGTCGAAAAAGTAGTTGTAACCGGTTCACGCGTTGCTCAAGACTCCTCCCTGGAAGCAGCGAGCCCTGTTCTTGCCATTAATGCTGGTGATATCAAAACATCTGGTCAAATAGATTTAGGTGCCATGTTGCGTGAGTCGCCTCAACTACAGGCGTCACTGCCGGGGTCTTTTTCTGCATTTAATGGAACCCCACTAGGAGCAAGCTTACTGGACTTACGTAATCTAGGTAGTGAGCGAACCTTAGTTATGGAAAACGGTCGACGACATGTTTCAGGTATTGAGGGTACGGGCTCTGTTGATGTAAATACCATCTCTACTGCTTTACTTAGAAACGTGGAAGTCCTCACTGGTGGTGCCTCAGCTGTTTACGGCGCTGATGCGGTAACCGGTGTTGTCAACTTTAATATGAGAAACGGAGCCTCGTTCGACGGGCTAGAGCTTCGCACTCAAACAGGTGTGACTGACGATGGTGACGCAAATGAATTCTTTTTATCATTGGCCAACGGCTTTTCTACAGATAAAGGTGATTTAGTATTCGCGGTTGAATACCAAGAAACAAGCCCAGTGTATGCTAGAGATAGAGACTTCGCAGGCTCTGGTCTATATACACAAGTAGCTAATACAGAGGCTACTCAGAGTGCATTTGGTATTGATGCACGCTTCAAGAATACTTGGGTGCCAGATTACAGACTTCCAATTTCAAGTGATAGAGGTGTAATTTCATTAACTGGCAGTGCGTTTGGAGATGTCGCTGGATCTGGCGGCGTGCTAGGTTGCGGCACTATCGGAACGTCCATGTTTCCAACGTGTCAGGTAGTGGGTGAAGACGGCACCTTACGTGCCTACAATCCCGGCGATGTTTATGCTGGACCTTTCGATGCGAGTGGTGGTGATGGTGTACCGGGTAGTCCCGACGCTGAACTTATCCTTCCAGAGTCTAAAAGAGTATTAGTACAGGCAGTGTCAAATTACGAACTAAATGAATTCGTAAATTTCTTTGTAGATGCCAAATTCGTATTTAGCTCGACTAAAGAAACTAATCAGGTGAATGGTTTCAATGACGATATTCCAATCTCACTAGACAATCCGTATATTCCTGCAGCTCTACTGTCTCAAATTAATGAATTACAAGCAGAAGGTGAATCACCAAGCTTGGTAATGTCCCGCGATGTTCTTGATATAAACGCTAATTCAAACCCAGAAGCAGAACGTAAAACGTATCGTATTGTTACAGGCTTCGATGGTTATATCCCTAACACCGCTCTAGAGTACGAGGTTTTCTATAACTACGGTCGAACTGATGCCGACATTACTTCGAACTTGCGCATAGAAGATAGATACTTCGCTGCTATTGACGCTGTAACAGATCCAGCAACTGGCAATGTTGTTTGTCGCTCTGACCTAGACAGTTCTGCGCTTCCTCCTACGTCGCCGTTTCCATCTGCGAATGCGAATTTTGGGTTCTTAACTTTCCAGCCTGGTGATGGTTCTTGTGTACCAGTGAATTTGTTTGGAAAGGATTCAATCAGTGCAGAAGCGGCTAACTTTATATTCCAACCTGGCACTGAGCAGAACGATATAACGCAAGAGAATTTCTTAGCAGTAGTATCGGGCGACTCTTCTGATTTATTCGAGCTTCCGGCAGGCCCTGTTATGTTTGCTCTTGGTTACGAATGGAGAAAAGAGTCAAGTACCTATACGCCAGATCCATATTCTGCAGCAGGCTTAACCTTTGGAACATTAGACTCTCGCAACGGCCCAACCAATCCTTCTGACGGTGAGTACGATGTTTCAGAATACTTTGTAGAAGCAACTATACCTTTACTAGAAGGTGTCGATTTCGCTGAGCGATTAGAGCTGCGCACTGCATACAGAAGCTCAGACTACGACCCATATGGTACGCATGACGCTTGGACGATAGGAACAGTATGGTCACCTGTTGATACATTTAGTATTCGAACGACCTTCTCTGAAGCGGTGCGGGTTCCCAACATTAATGAAGCCTTCGCACCTACATTTGCGGCTTCACTTGGTGCAGGAGATGACCCTTGTAACCAAAACTTAATTAGTGCGGGCTCTGAGTTCAGGGAGGCGAACTGTATTGCACTGATTGGCGACGCGGTAGCTGATGGCACTTATGATTCTACTAACTTCCTGTCAGCGTTTGTTTCTGGTTCAACGGGCGGTAACCCAGACCTTGATCCTGAAGAAGCAGAAACCATTACGATTGGTACAGTGTGGAGACCAGATACAGAGCTCGACGGTATGCTGGAAGGTTTAGTAGTGACACTAGACTACTATAATATTGAAATTGATGGCCTGATTGATAGCCTTACTGGTTTTGACATTGCATCTAACTGCGTAGACGCGCCAACAATCAACAACCAATTTTGTGACGCAATTGACCGTGATGCTACAAATGGATTTATCACAGATTTTCGTTCAGGGTTTATCAACCTTGCAGCGGTAGAGACATCTGGTATTGATTTCCGCGTAGATTATGGCTTTGAGTTGGCTAAATTAGTCGACACAGACGGAAGAATTGAATTCACTATCAACGGAACAAACTTCCTCAAAAATGATGAAGTAAGGGATGTGAGTGCACCTGACGAAGTCACAGATGTTCTTGGAACGTTTGGGCGACCAGAGTGGATCGTAAACATGAGTGCAGACTACATAATTGGTGAACTCGTTGTTGGGTGGAGAGGACGCTACGAAGGAAGCCAGCTACTTCCAGGGCTAGAAAACCAGGATATCGAGAGTGATCCTGATTTTATCAGTCAAACTCACACTGGCTCTGCGTTGGTGCATGATTTTTCTGTTTCATACACTTTTGAAGATAGCCTAGAAGTATATGGTGGTATCAATAACGCGTTTGAGGAAGATCCTTACCTTGGCACATTGTCGAGACCGGCAGGGCCTAGAGGACGCTTCTTCTATCTAGGCGTAAATTACACAATGTAACG
>Ga0209562_1001033_pt1 | contig 10283 bp, 9 predicted proteins | sample WorMetvacBELIZE2_FD_187399 | JGI IMG/M metagenome (GOLD analysis project Ga0209562, IMG submission 187399) | Marine gutless worms symbiont microbial communities from Max Planck institute for Marine Microbiology, Germany - Olavius vacuus BELIZE.2... | ecosystem: Host-associated > Annelida >...
CTTCCTATTAGTGCTAATTGAACTTTATTCGCTAGGTCGTACGGCCGAGGCGCTACGAGCGATTATCGGTTCAAAATCGGCGATTTCGCTCCAACACGGGCCGGTTAACCCAAAATTTCAGATAGAAGGGGTCGCCCCCACCAACCATTCTTCTTCTCATAAAAGTAGACAGAGTGTTCTTTTGCATGGTATAAAAATCCGGACAGATTTTTCTTCCGTTTTGTCACAATGCACGCGTTTGACAGACGGACGGACAGACAGACGGACAGACAAAAATCTCATCGTTAAGACCGCGTTGCATTCCATGCAGCGCGGTAAAAATGGCTGATTCTGCAACTATGACGTAGACTATCGTGTGATCTGGAAGACTAGGCTGAATTTCGGCACAGCATACAACTAATGGACATCTCCTCATGATGAAGCTTCATCGAAATTTTACAAAAAAGTTCAACAAACGTATGTATGGTTGTTTTGGGAATCAGTTAAAGCTGTGCTACTTGGTCTTGGACGATTGAATGTCTCGCATCTAACAATTCTTAGAAAAGTTAACTTCTATACACATTTGTTCACATCTAAAAATCGAATATTGTCACGTGTATTACATTCATTCATGCTGCGACGTTGTGATGTAATGGTTAACTCAGTTTTCAGTCACAAGTTCTCTGCTATACAGACAGTCTATGACAAATTTGCGGCATACGTAGCCGGTTTTAACTAGTGTTTTTACGTTTGTATATATCCTGTCTGTCTTGTTTCTGTCACTTGGTTGATGAATAAACGTGTTCACTTTATTGTCATCAATGACCTAAGAAAGTGATGACCTGAAAAAAATACTTCTGTTATTTTCATAACAATGTTCTTCTTTCAGTTTCATGATGTTTGCATTGATAGCAATGTTACTCACATCGAAGTAATCATAAAGTGGTATGCTACTTAACTCGGAAATTTGGCCCCGTGATTCTATGCAAAATTAGTCACAACTAACGATTAAAAGTATTTGATAAACTGATTAAATTTTTAAAAGGAATGTTAACAACACTATTATTAACAAATCTGAGTAATTCACAGGATGCTGTGGAAACATCGGCAAAATAACCAAGCAAATTATAATAACAACAACATCCATGGACTTACTTTGTCCACGTTGCCTGAATGACATGCTTCTATTAATCCTACAAAAATAAATACCAACAATGCTCACAAAATTACAGCATACAGGTAATACATGATAAAGTAATAACCTAAGTCTTGCATCATAACAATCTAAACAAGACAATTTGATTATTCAAACAACAGCACAACTAGAACTATTATCCGTCGAAAATGAGATTAGATAGATCACATGCTGAGAAAGTCGAGTAACCTTATCAACAAGCAATCTTTATGGTGGAAACTTCAGGGTCACCGAGACAGGGGATGACCGAAACATGTGGAAGAGAATATAGTAGAAAGAGATGGGTAAGGCTGTAAATTTTTTGCGGCCAAAAAGTGAAAAAATCGTGACTGAATCGCAGCAAAAATTGCAAAATTCGCACAGCCTACTCGCAGTTTGAATAGAAGCATATTATAAAAGCATTATATTTATTTTTAGTGTTAAAAATGAACAATACTCATTCTCCAATTAGCAACAACGCAACGACGTCATGTAACTCAGCTAATGAAAACTGACATCTTAATTTTAAACCTAACGCGTGTGTACTATGACATCATTGATGATACTGACTGATAAAGTGCATGATGAATTTCTGATGACTGCTGATGAACATTAGGAGGAAACTGTCAAATTTGCAGCAATCGCGGAAGAACAGTGAAAGTTGTGAATTTTGAGAATCCCGTGCTGCCCGTGAAAAAGTTACAGCTTTAGAGACGGGAAGGTTAAAGGTGAGCTGGAGAGAAATGAGGAAGAAAAAAAACTGTAACATCATGTGGTGTTGGCAGCCAGTGTTCTTCAAGGAATTGAAGACAAAGAAGGAAAAAATATAAAATCCTAAACAGCCAAGCAGTCAGTTACAAAGAAAAAGTACCGTACAGCCAGAGATGGTGGCCAATCTCACACTGATGTCCATTAACAGCGACTCAAGTGACAAAACGATCTGATGTCATGTCGCTCAAGTCACGACATTATGGCGGGACAGAAATGTGCAAGACTGAGATACTGTGCTTATAATTATTGCAGTTATTATTACTGATATCGCTATCACTACTGCCAGCACTGTCACTGTCACTATTATTACAGGTTTTATAAGCACCATGAATACTGTACATGTATGTAAACTTTGAAAGAAAGTAGTACTTTTCTGTGGCGACACGACATCTTGACGAGCACATCCAACACCTGTGCGTGCTACTTCACCTGCCCTGTAACCACAGCACAAAAACAATGGGCAGTGTTATAGGAAACAACAGTGGCGGAACTTTTAACAAAACTACAACTGACCAACTGCCAAAAATTTTCAAGCTTTATAAACCACTGGAAGGAAATAAGACTAAAAGTTAATAGCTAATTTTCTCGTGTAAATTTGCACTCAAAAATCTGCTTTGTTTACTATGTGCAAGTCATTCCAATTTAAACAGCAAGAGGATAAAACTGTGAGAGTATGTATAACTGCTACTGATAAGACTGACGTAATTTTGTTTTGTTATTGTTTGTTATTGAAATGTTTCCACATGCAAAACAACTGTTTAAATTTTAGTGACTACTAGCTCAAAGTTCATCTTCATCATACTTTCACTGATAACAGTGAAAAAATTGCAGTATGAGATAAAAACTGCAAAAACTGCCACACGATTCAAATGAATTACAGGGTGGCCAAAAACTAAGAGTAACTCTTTTGACCGCTACAATGTTAATAACAAGTATGACGTCATTCACAGAGTATTTAATAATAGTGGAAATACAGCAAGCTCGTATAAAACTCGATTCCAACAAAAATGATTTTACTGACATACTCTTAGTAAGATTTCCTCAGAAAGTCGTCTCAGTTTTTTTGACCCACCACACAACAATATACAGGTTACACAGCAGATTGTAGCTTGCTGCGTAATTAACAACAAAACAGTTAATCAACATCTAACATTTCCGTGCACAAGTAGCAGCTGTGGCTCAGTGGGAAGCAAGTTTCACTTCTCACTGAGTCAGTGGCAGCATCAGAAAAGACTTCTAGCCAACACTTCTTCAATGCTTCAGAAAGACCACCAGAAAACTGAAGAGTGGATGACTACAAATAGCAATGCCGCTTCTCAACAACTATATATTGTTTGAATAACTTCTACAGCTTGTGGACCGGTTTTGCACGTTGCAGAACAGGTTACCGTGTCAAGGTATCGAGAAACGATTTATCTTGCCACTCAGCCAACTACAAAAAGGACTATAATCTGTCAGATGTAACTTACTGGACAGACTTTAACTTCAACGGAGAAGACACACAGCGCTTCGCATTGAGGCGATGGAGTACATGGTGTCCAGAAATACTGGAAACTGTAGTCTTTGCCGATGTTCTTTCCGGCGGCTGATCCCGATGGCGACCTTGCGAAACTGCTGCCTCCGCTTCCACGTTTGCCTCCAGATACACGATAAACAGCTTCTCGGAGAAAATGTCGGTGGCGTAGTGAAGGTGTTCCTGTGCTTGGTCGATGCGGAAAAACCGCTCAGCGGTAGTTGCTGCAAACGATACAATTCTGTTACTGGTTACTGTTGCCTACAGCAATTATGTACATTCAGAGAAAGCTAAAGTGTGCCATGTTCCTCTTGAGCATAGGTAGGGTGTTCATCTTCTTCTCTTACATCTGTTGGTATACTAAGAAGTAAGTGAGAATAAGATAAGTAAACTGTACGGTGCATCATTGTAACAGCTACATGCATTAGTCTCTCTTTATAACTCAAGCTGAAGCACCATACCACACTGTGACACATGGCCAGCATGATGCCAGACCTATGGTCGCCTTCCACTGTATATTGTCCAGTACCAAACTATAATGTTTGGTGACCGAGGCGCATAAGTGTGAAATCTGTGAAATAGAATGGTTGGGGCAGGAACCCGTGACCTCTTGACTGCAGGTCTGTCGTCATAACCACTGACCCACCACACCACTTATTCACATGCCAGTTATAACAGTCTAAACATACCCGGTACATAAATGTTCACATATCAAAGATGGGCTGAACTGTACCAATCACCGAGAGAAATACTTACAGTCGACAAAGCACCAGTTTTTCGGCACATACGGCAAGAGAGAATCCACCTGCCTCGATGCACTCTGCACACATCAAGCACTGCTACATAGCACTGAATTTATTTAAACGGTAACAGTAAGAATCTCTCCACCGAGATAAAACTTACACCGCATTAACTTCTCACAACCAAAGAAGAATGACACGGTGATTCAGGCACAATCAACCGTCTTGGTAGGACATCAAAAATTTTGACATGCAGATCATTGGCAAGCTGAACATTACAACAAGATAGAGACTGACAACACGGCATTATCTAATGCTGCACCCTTGCTTACAACTGACTTGAGACTTGTGCATTTCGCCACTTTTTCAAGAGATATCTGAAGAGTTTATTTGCTCTGTGCTGCACCAACCAAGAACACTGAATTAACACTGTGGAATTTGTCTTAATTCTTATCATCATGATCATGATCACGATCATCATCATCATCATTTGTTTATTATCACACCACAAAAATCCAAGAAAAAAACAGCAAACACCAAATAGACAAGAAAATTATGCAGGATGCACAACAAACATAATTTGTTACTGTTATAGTTACAGACGTGTTGTATGGACTGGAGATAGCTTGACGGAGACGGCACATCGCTGTCAATATTACGAGCGATAATAACCAAAAACAAAATAAATAATAAATAGTGCAATAAAAGAAGATTTATCACACCGAATGACTGAATCCAAACTACCCTATATAACTAAATCTCAGTTTCATCTTTGTACATCAAAATAGGACAATGTTTAAATACGGAACCTATACCATTACCTCGATCAAATGATCAATGTCAGATCTAACGTGTGCAAGGTCTGCGTTAGGATCAATTTCCAACTGGCCGATCAACGTCGCTACAAAGTCACATCAACAACAAAAGATCTTTGTGCACATTAGAGACAAACTAGCTGCATCTCAACACAAGCTGATCCTGGTATCTAGGCAGTCAGCTAGTAGTATTAATAGTAGTAGTAGAACGTACAGATTAACGTTGCATAAGCTAAATACGGTGGCTTCTAGGACACGGTACACAAATTACAAGGAGAAAAATTAAACTGATGGGAAGGATTTGGTAAATAAAAATGAATTAAGTTGTCTCTTGAAAGGGGCAAAGAGCTGCAGGTGAATTAGTTATAATCCTGGGAGCATACTGCCGTTCTTTCAACCAGGCCCACTGTAACCTTCCCAGTTCAGAGTAATACTACGGTGTAATGTCCCGCTTAACATAATATATGATCTTCCCAGCCGATCAATCAATCAATCAGACAACAGAAGCTTACAGCAAAGAGCTGACCAGCCCACTAACAAGTATAGAATCAAAAGAGCACAAAATTCAAAGCTTAGTGTCCTATAATATCACTTAACTAGTGCGAAAACCCGGTCTCCAACCAATCACCTCGCTGGTAAATATACAATGCGTCTAAAAAACCGGATCCCCAAAACAGGCTGTCATAACTTCATCAAAATAGGCCCGTTATGAATGATTTTCATGGAATGCATTGGCATTTTATTGCGGATTGATTGTGTTTAAAAAGTAAAAAGTTTTTGATATGGGTCAAATGCCACCTCCTGCAAGGTTTCCATGGCAACAACAGCATCATAGCAGATGACAGCGGTTTGTAGTAAATAAACAGAATGTGTAACAGTTTGACTAAATAAGATTGGATTTTGATCAAAAAATTTTTAATACTAAAAGGCTACAGTGCTAAAAGGTGAATAAAGGAATTTCCTATAAAGGGCTGGAAGAAAACACTGAATTTTTTAAAGCAACTGAAATACACTGGATTGGCATAGCATTAAGCCAGCAGCGGTCAGCCAAGAATAGCGCTCACTGACGAGAACATTAACCTTTTCGATAACTTTGTGTTAAGCCAGGAAGACGCACCAGAGTCTTACAATACTGTAATTTAATCACGTCATATGCAGGTTCCGTGTACCAATTTTTATTGATATTAAAGCATTTTCATGAAGTTATAATAAAAAAGTTTCAGAGATGCGGTTTCATTTGAGGGACAGTGTGATTCCAACCAATTTACAACACAACAAGCAGAAATGACAGTAACATATTACTACTGACCTATGACAACAAAATTTAATGCCATGAAACTAAAGCCCAGTCTAGGGGCCTTTATGCCATCCAGCCAGAAAATGGATTGGCCCCCTTCTAGCACTTCCGAGGCCACACAGGGCTCCAGTCCCAGAGCATCGCTGTCACTGATCAAAGTGTAACGTGATATGAAAAGTACATATGATATATAACACGGCATGACTTGATTATATGTACAAATATTTTTAAGAATAAAAAAATTAAAATATATAGACTGCCAACTGACAGGTTCGGTGTAGACGCTGTTTGTCGTAATGCAGCCGCTCGTAATCGACGGAACTGATACAGTAGATCTTTGACTCAAGTCTCTGTGGCTTGACTCGGTGTTGTTGCTGTCCCGGTCCTAACCTGATATCAAACACACAGACATACATCGTACTCGCCGATTATTGCGTACCAGTCTCTGAAGTTCCTGGTCGCCAGCATCTGCGATCTGCCAGACGTCATCAACTGTTAGTTCCACGAGTTCGACGCGGCACCTTTGGGACCGGTGCTTTTTCTGTAGCCAGACCAACAGTCTGGAATTCACTGCCCGATTGTCTGAGGGATCCAGCTGTCGACTCCGAACAATTTAGGCGGGACTTGAAGACGTATCTGTTCGCTGGACACTCAAGGCGATAGCGCATGAGAGGTGTTACGTAATCGCGCTCTATAAATCGACATTTACATTTACATTTACATTACTGAATATGGTCTCAGGTGCTCTTAATGAATAATAATAGCAGCAGCAGCTACAGCTACATAGGAACCACAACACGGTTCTTAATTTCTCCGTGCATAGCTATTCTCAAGTTCTCTAACACACGTCCACGTACATACTCCAACCTTAATTCAATAATTAGATCAACACAACGACAGCAATGATAACAACAGCCAGCTGCTGCTGCTGCTGCTGGTATTACTACTACGACTACTGCTGGCATACTATTCTGGAATAAGTCTAAGTTAGGGTGGGCAAAATCTCACTGTTTTACGGATAGTTTTCTGGTCACCCAACCAAGTCACATGACAATAAATACACAAGAAACGAAAACTGACAATCAACAGCTTCCACTCCAGCATTTAGGAACAATACAAAATTATTAAAGCTTACTATAATATGTGTTTTCATTAAGCACTGTTTGAGCAAACATACTCCGGAGAGTCGAGTGCAAATGCTAAGCTGGAGTGATGTTTTGGTCGAAGGATCATCGTTGCCTGGCTACGGTGCTTAATATGTATGATGGACGGCGGCAGTCGGCAAGGTTCACCGTCGACCTGCACCGGAATTGTCTTTGACGTCTCAAGATGAGCGACGCGGCACTGAGTTAGTCGTACACCACCATGAGCACCGATCTGCAACCCTGCCTGCATCCAACATCATCATCAATATCATTATTGTTGTAGTATACACTGTACAGCTTGCGAATTAATGCGTTACTGCAAATGTTAACGCATTAAGGAATTTATCGCGATTAAAAAAAATAACATCGTTAAATATTACAACGCAGTGTCATAAAATAGCAGTGCAATGTCTCCACAAAAACCTCCTTTAATCGTCAAAATTAGTTCAAGTTTTTGACTGCGGAATTTATAGTAATTGACAAATAAGCATTTATTTAACGTCAACTGTCAAGCTCAACATGGTGAAATTTCACAGCGGCACCAGCACGCAAATCCTGCATTCAGCATCAACATGCTTGGCCATACAGTTGTTGGTTGACAGCTACCCTAAAGATATACACAGACAAAATGTGTGCTAATAACGCTTTAACTGCTCTCAAAAACTATCTACATAACCAAAGTCCTTAATATTATGTCTAGTGAACTCTTCACATCAATATTCCTTGCCCCAGGATATCTTACCTTCAATATGTACGTGACATGAAATGGCCCGATACAAAATTTTAACGTTGGGCTTGGAGGCTCTACTTTTATCCAACTTGATGGAACCAAACATGTGGCCACACATACCAGTACAACAAAACAAGCTCAGACACAGCACAAATAAACACTTCTCTGAAATCGACCAAAACTACATTTAGTAACAGCAGCACACGAAGCTGACAAAAACTCTTCAGACGATCAGCTAGTGAATCCACTGACCAATGAAGCAGTCGTGAATCCAATCACTTCCAGGTAGCCGTCATCTATTCGCTGCGGAAGAAATGATGCAGACGAGGATCCTGAGCCCCACGGAGTCGTACCAGCGGCATATCTGAAATGTAGGGCTGTTACCGATTAAAAATTCTTAATCCACTGATAGTTCACAGCTTAATCGTTAAGTAATCTAACAATTTTTTAGTACTTTTAAATACAATTTGTGCCGCTGTGTAACAAAATTCTTCTAGCTTAATCAGTCACAGTAACTGCCGTACAATGCTAGAAAGTACAAGATGAAACGTACTTTGGTATGTTCAAGAAGAGCAGACAATGAAACTTCAGTTCACGAAGTCTTGCTGTGAAGTCCTGGCCATCACACTACGACAACAACAACAACAAGTTACTACTACTACTGCTGCTGCTGCTGTTACATTCAGTTCTTGTTTAACCCGCCTACTTCCCACTCACCTGCTCACCTAGCACTGTAACTACTAATCACCCTTACAATACTGCACACCTGCACATCTAAGTAAGATGATTTATACACGAGATGTGGTAGCACTATTGGTAGGACATCAGACTTGCGACTCACAGCTCATGGGTTCGCGTCCTGGCCGGGCACTATTACACAGTGGCCTTACATAGGCTACTTACACCTGTGTGCCTCTGTCATCAAGCAGTATAACTTGGTACCGGTCAAAGGGTGGTGATGCTCCGAGGCTGGCACAGTAACCATAGGTCTGGCGACGCACTGGCCATGTGTCATGGACTTAGTAGTATAAACACCTATGGGCTCAAAGCCAATAAGAGAAAGATGAGCAGCCAATCTATGCTCTCACAAGGAAATATTGTATCATTAACCTTTCTACCCAAAACAACAGTCACTGTGAGCTGTAGCAAGGCCATTGGTTACACAGGTCTGGAAACAGAAACAGCCACCCAACCCATTAATTCCACACTACCACGGCGTCGCCATGTTGCTGACTGTCGGTTCCATTTGTTAAATGTGTTTTATCTGCCAGCTTATGTATTTCTGTTACTGTTGGTGTTCAATAGTGTTTATATAACGTAGTGTGATCTTTGATATGTCGCGTAAAACTGTATTGGCTCAGTAGGTGATTGCGTCATGCATTCTGTCGTAGCCATGAAAACTTAGAAGCAGCTCGCCGCAGCACACGCGAAATAAGCACCAATGGAAACGGACCAATCAGCTGTCAGAAAGACATTGTTCTGTTAGTTCGGAATTAATCTGCCACAATTGCCACTTGCCCACTTCTGGGCCTGTGTTGTAAATATTCAAAGCCTTGGCTGTAGCCTCAATCACAGGTATCTGCCTACAACAGATACCTAATGACAAGTCGACCAAATCCAACGAAGCTGGCAGCATGCTCCACGCTGAGAACCAACAACAGCAAATAACTTCTCATCTAGACGACAGACAGTGAGGCAGTAGTTTCTTAACGGCATATCAGCACATTTTGCGCATTGCAACGCTGTTGGGGGTGACTAGGTAGTTAACGAGAATGATAATTTTAAAAAACATGTAAAAATGTAAAATCACTCACCCGGTACAGTAACTACCGACTTAGTACAGTACAGTTTCTGAGACACGAATACATACTTCCAGTGATACGTGCTCGGACAGATCCTTCCACGTTCGCTTTAAAATGTCTTTGCCACCGACCTTAATTCAACCAATGAAGCACACCGTAAGATCAGTATTAGAGCAATTTTTAACAAGTATCTCAGCTATCGCAGAGAGACCGCGCTGCAGGGTGGGTTAGTTATGGCCAAAAGTGGAAGACTGGAACTGGGAGACAATATTTACGGACTATATAGGTCTATATTCAACCACTGCGACGTATTTGGC
>Ga0209562_1001034_pt1 | contig 10282 bp, 6 predicted proteins | sample WorMetvacBELIZE2_FD_187399 | JGI IMG/M metagenome (GOLD analysis project Ga0209562, IMG submission 187399) | Marine gutless worms symbiont microbial communities from Max Planck institute for Marine Microbiology, Germany - Olavius vacuus BELIZE.2... | ecosystem: Host-associated > Annelida >...
CTGTCTCTTCCCCACCCCTTTCACAGTTTCACCCTCATGAGTCCCCCAGGTGAGGGGCGTGGGGTGGTCCTCGTGACAACCCCTCCCCCAGTCGGAGAGTTCGGGGGTGGTCTGCACCGGCTCTGTCTATATTAAATTTAAACAACTACCATACATAGTACGGTTAGCTCAGCTGGAACTAACGCATTACAGGCGCTCAAAATACTGCAGTTCTGTGAGGTACTGGATAGAGTAGACGATATGATCTGCTCTTATCTACAGGCAGTCCTATACACTACACTAAAAATAACCTACAGACGGCTTGTTGTGACATTTGGTTTTTTAACGTAAGCAGCACTCAATATCTTGGGCACTATAGAAATGGCCAAATAATGATAATAATAATAATAGTTGATTTTAGTTTAATTAGTACACAATATTCACATTTTATCACGTTTACACACGAGCAGAGATGAGGAAGAACTGAAAAGCTTGGGTTCTAATTCAGTTCAGATTCATCAGTAACAACAGTTCGGATTCTGAAATGTCTTAACAGTTCAGGGTTCATGTCTGGTGTGCATGTTCTTTGCTGTAGGGTTTAAGCTGGATTCTTGCTAATTTTCAGTTCAGTTGGTCGCCAGCATTGCTGGTCATCGTCCCTTTCTGGCCGACTGCCATTATGGCGAATAAATACTCTCACTTCAGTTCTTAGTGAATTCAGGATTCCGATACAGTTCATTCCGACTGGATCCCTTTCTTTGCCACCTCTGCTATCAAGGCCATATACCAAACGAAGACCTCAATACATGCTCTATTCAGGCACGTAGCCAGGATTTTACACTGGGAGCCACAGAAACACTTTTTGTCAAAAAAAGTTGACGACCTTTATTAGTCGTCGCCCAAAACTTAAGCAAGGTAGAGAAAACGTGCTAAAGCAGGCCCTATGCCCAATAGAGCCATTTTTCCTTAATAAATCCACTCATTCCATGATTGGGGGCATGGCCCCTGGCTCTCCTGGCTCTATTACACCTACAGTGCTGAAGACAGCTCCATTCGAATGACCATACTACAGCCATTAGCTGAGGCCACAGTCAGCAGATGAGGGTCTATGAGGAAAGCACCAAGTACATGTCAAACGCTATCAAGCATTATCTGTCATAAGCAGCAGCAACATGCATAGCAAGGCAGAGTAACACATGATGATATGAAAGATAACACAGCACAGTACGTCTGTTGTAAGCCACTTCATTAACAACAGCTGTACACATAGCTATCGGCAGTAAATGATACATATGTACAATTCAACAGCAGCTAGATACAGCAACGCCTGGCAGCAAAGAATCAACAAAAAATAACTTACAAGTTACAACAACGATGAAAATGCACTATCATTGCAGCTGCTCTGTATAAATTAATAATAATATAATAATATTACTAGGACACAGTAGCTTTTCTAGTGACGAGAAGTGACCATTCCAGCTTCTCTTTTTTAACTTTTGTTTTAATCATGGTACTGAATACTACCGAGGGTACCGGTATATAAAATAATAATAAAATTAACAATAACAACAATGCACTATTCTATCATTCTATAAAGTCATAACATGACCTTATGACATAAGGTCATGACTGGTCACGACAGTACGTAAAACAGGATTCAAGAGGTGGCGGAGCTCATATTTGGACACCCTGTCAAACACAATAGCCAAATATACTGCACCCTAAAATGTCGTTACTCTTCTTGCTAGATCCGTGTCTAGAGATACATCTTTTATACAAATTTTAATGAAGAGCCAGTCAAAAGTTTTTACGCGAAGTTGCTAACAGACAGACAAATGCCCAGTAAACCATAACCTCCTTAACATAGGTAGGAATGCCAACACAGCGTCGAACATACTGCCCAGTGTATCTCGACTCTATGCTCTCGATCCATAGAGTCTTTTACGAAACAAAGATCTGGACATCCCCGGCATCGCTTTCTGATGCTTTTCGTTGTCTTCCAGCGGCCTTCGCAGCTAATAGTCTCTTGCGAGCTTCCTCACGAGCCTTCGCTGCATCTGATTTCACAGCTGTGTCACGGCCGTGTCCTGACTTGGACTTTGGTGTATCTGTTCATATTTTCACACACGTTTATTTCTACACGTTTCATATCAAGGTGACTTTCTGCTCAACATTGCCGCTATTAAATGTCTCGTTGTTAGCATTTATTGTACGGAGCTCCAGTAAAATGAGCAATGAGTTTGCACTGACTTACTGAGCCCCTCGAGATAGCATGGTGCAGTCGCTGAATTAAGCCTATGACCCATATAAATCCTCACATCCTTCTGTATTGTGGACAATATCACAGAGGACTTTTCTGATCTGGGAATAACCTACATGAAGCTACACAACTTGGTGAAAACAGAGTATACTGGAGACGCTGTTTACAATATGGGCTGCCAGCGCATAATGATTCTGCTCTTGTCACCGAAGCATTGAATCAATTCAAGTCACAGAAGACAGCTAGTGATGATGATGAACATCCAGCATTTCTGCACCTCATTCCTCCGCAGACCACAGACAGCATAATAACAAGCATCAGACTACACACTGTCAACCATGTTATAAATGATCAACACTGGGCTGGATTATCCATTGTGCCGGTTGTACCACGGGAGGGGGCTCCCCACCGTCAGGGGGCCCCCGATCAACTGCCAAATGTCTACCATGCTGTGTTGACGTTTGAACGTGCAGTGTAGGCTTAAACATGACGACTAAAACAAGGTCGTCAACTTTTTGGGAGAAGAAAAGTGCACCCCGAGAGAGAAAATCTTGGGAGATATTCCTGGGTAGTGTATGAAAAAAGGGCTCCTGCCTTACGTTGGTATGGGGCCCTCGGAAAGGTTAATCTGGCCCTGGATCAACAGCTGTCCACTGTCAAGTGTGCAATGCTTACTTGAAGAACGTTTGCTGGTCGACACTGGAGTTATATAGCTGAACGTCTGTTTTGTGGTCGGCGACAGCGGTGCTGCCTACAAACACATTCATTCGCCAATTTATTACTCTAACATCACAGTAGCTTACAGCTTACCTCCCTAATGTCTCACTCTTGAACTTCACCACAATAATGACGTGATGACGGTGGTGATGATAACAATGATGATGATTACTATGACAATGATGATGAATATGACGATAGTAATGATGACAATGACGATGACAATTATGATGACAATGATGGTGAATATGACGATATGAATATGACGATAGTAATGATGATAATGACGATGACGACACTGACGACGACAATTACGATGACAATGATGACGATAATGACAATATCAAAGATGATGACAGAGATGATTAAAACGACGACAGTAATGATTATGACGGTAATGATAACGAATGCCACTCCACACAGTAATGCTTACTAGCACTTGTCAGTTGCATTTAGTGAGCCTACTTCAACAGACTTCTCCGGATAAAGCCGCATCTCAACATCTCCCAAATTAAAATCTTTTGAGAACTGCCAGCGCAGTCCATCAGCTGAACATGACCCATGGACAGGTGCCAGTAAGCAATCTGGTTAGCTACCTGTGATGGTGACAGTTCGTTCCAGGCGTTTTGTCGAAGCTGCTCAATTTCAGCGAACATGAGCCGCACATGGTCGACTTGTATCATGACAAGATCCCAGAAACCAGCGAGATCTTGTGATGTTGTCTGAAACTGTTCCTCACTACTCTGTGTCTACAATCAATAGCTGTATGTATCAATACCACTGCATTCATTCTCACAGGCAGACGACGCACATACACACAGATGAAACATGCAATTGAAAGTTGTGACTCCTCCATCTATGAGACTGGATGTGCCTCCACTGGTTCCACCCTATCACAAACTGACTGTTGTATACAGTGGCAAAACGTGGGCCTATTAGCAATTTAAAAAAATAATAGTTAACCTGATAAATATTAACAACTAATTAATGTTTAATTCTGACTATAAAGCCAAGCAATAGAGATCAGCCAAAAAAACTGCTTTTCGCTAATTATCTGACAGTGACGATTATTGAGTGTTCTGAATCCAGTCTCTTAAAGAAAGGTGGCACAGTAGATCAATTAGTAAAGTGTCGGACATATGAACACGAGGTTGCGGGTTCAATAACCTTGAACATGCTATTCACAATTCACATGTAGGCCTATGTGCCTCTGTCACCAAGCAGACCCGGCCATCAGCAGAGACTCCTTCAGACGTTCACTGAAGACGTTTTTATTTTCAGCTTACTGGTGTACATAGTGCATTAGAGCTTTCTGGACGATGCGCTCTACGAATTTACTTACTTACTTAATTACTTACTTATTATAATTTGGTGCTGGGCTACTAGCGGTGATGTCCTGAGGCTGTGAAGGTGAAGGTTACCGTGGGCCTGACAGAAAGTTATGTAAGCCTACTACACTGCTGGGTTTATAATTAATATCACCAGAAGGCTGACTGCCAGTATTGGCATCAGCTTCAGCCCCTCTACACTCGGCCTGTGAGTATCAGACTTTACATTTAACTCTTAAAAGAAACTAAAAGTGTTGACAGTCTCACAAAAAAAAGAAGACTGTTGTTTGTTGACAGTGGAGCTTAAGAGTCAGTCACTTCATTATGTTTCCATTAGCTGTGCAACTTCAACCGAAATTTAACCACTAAAAGTTGTAATCGTGATTTTTTTTGCGTGATTATCGTTAAAAAGCCAACCCTCAAAAAGCAACATGAAACTGAAATAGCATTAGATCTGGGCGAGTTCCTGAGTTGAGAATAACTGACTGGCAAAGCCAAGACTCGCAACTACATTGTTGACAGAACACGCACTCACCAAGTTACTGTGACAGAGTTCACGAAACTGCTTGAACTTCTTCGACGTCAACAGCTGAGCTTTGCCAACAGCAGCACGCAGCTTACCGAGCGCTAACAGACAATGTAAATACAGTGGATACACTGAACAGTGTAAAGAACAACTAAAATACTGACAAACTTGGCTCTGCTATAAGCATCCAACACTGAAGATGCATTTTAATTTAAACTATGACCTACTGGACAGACCACCAACTGTCATTTTCTCATATCCTTCTGAAGAACTAAATACTTAAACTTTAAACTTTAAATATAAACTCTTATTACCAATAACCATTAGAACTGTTCTTTTGTGCTGTATTATACTGCACTCCACAGCATGTTATATGTAACCTATCAAGATATATTCAGTCAGCCTACACCTCCCAATGGCGATTGACTCTCTTATGTTCTTACCTAACGTTAATGCAATATACATTACTTAGTTAATTAGTTATAATTCTATCTCATGCTGACAGCTCGAGATCTTGTAGATAATCACATATACCAGTGGTAAATATCACAAGCACATGCAAACCAGTAATGGAATAATAATATCCGATAAAATCACCCACCTAGACAAAAATCAAAATCCTCCTGAACCCCTACCCCTCCCTGAATAATTCCACCCTACTTACATTTACCATTTCTGTACAAGTGCTTTTGACTGTGTCCGGGGCACAGGCCCAGCCTATTTCAGGGACGTCTGTGTGCCGGTTGCTGACATCTCTGGGCGGGCACATCTCCGTTCGGCTGAACGCTGCGACATGCTGGTTCCTAGGACCAGGACCAGGACCCAGTTCAGCCAACGGAGCTTCCATGTTGCAGCGCCCGTCGTCTGGAACTCGTCTGGAACTCACTGCCTACACACCTACGCCTAACCTCCGCCTAACCTCCGTAAGTCGTGAACAGTTCGGAGATGGTTGAAGACCAATCTCTTCACACAGGCCTACGCCTTCATCTGAGAACTTTTTGTTTAAGAGCGTATACGACACTGACATTGACACTGACAATCTGGTACATCAGTTAAGCACATAAATCTAAGCGTACCTTCTTCGGGAACTGTACAGTTCATATCAGCTTCGGCTTGAAGACACAATGCATTAATTCGTTCCTCGACACTTTGCACCAGCAGAAGGAACCAGCGGCCGTCCTGACAGAATGCGTCAATTAATTAATTATAACTTACCAGCAGCACAGAACACTCACTGTCACACTGACAACCATCGCAGACTGTCTAAACACCAACATCTTAGTCGCCTATATACAATAACTGTGCATACAAGCAGGGACAGATGCTGTAGATAGGAGATGCATCCAAGCACTGGCGTCTATAAGTGTAACAGGCCGAGTAACTTCTCCACATATTCAGCATGTTCATGCATGGACCAGTCGAGTTAGTACGGTTTCACGTCTCACTTAAGAAAGTAAGTAAGTAAGTTTTATTATTTCAAAAGCCATAGCATTACAGCTTGATTACAAGTCTAGGCTACACAACACACACAGAAAAAACAACAAACATAATGAAAATAGCAAAAAACACCGAACCAACAAATGATATATAACTTGATATATAACAGGTCATTGAAGAGATAAAGATGTGTGAAACTGCAGGTAAAGTTGACTGTCAGATCTGCAAAAGTGTTCGGCTTTTGGGAGATTTGCCCCCAATCACCATACCATACCTGCTGGTGTTCCGCCCACAGAAATCACAGAATTCACGGTTATGATGACTAATTACATGACTGATGACGTTAAATTGCAGCATGTTTTAATAGTCCTTTCATGCATGAGCAACAGAATATGACATAATGAATGAATGAACAAATGCATATAATTTGGGGATCAAGACCCATGCAAATTTACAAACTGACAGACAACGACAGACAATGACAAAACAAAACACACAAACACACAGACAGACAGACAGACAAACAGATGAACAAAGGTTATGCACAATCACTGCAGGTTATAGCACATACACATGTTTAACCCAAGTAATATGGCAAGCGAATCGAGTGATGTAGTCAATACTTGGACTAACAAGACCCAGATCAATGCCGAGACTCCATTTCTCAAGCAAGACCAACACGAACACGAAGACTTTCGTTAGCAAGAACAAGACAAGACCAAGACATAGGTCACTGTCCAAAACTTCTCTCTAATGATACTGCCATTACTGCAGATTAAATATTACTACCATGAATTTTAACAGCCGCACTAATAATGTGTAAAGCAACATCCGTAACAATCATCAGCCTCAAGTATTCATGAGCATCACGGGCCTACTTAGGGGGAGAAGCAGGAGGGCCATGTCCCCTAATGGCAGAATGGCTACAAATTTTTATCAAATTTTTATTATGTTACACTGCTACAATGGCGATTTACAATCTGCATTGTGCTATTAGTACCCCCCCGGTAGTCTTTATTAATATAATGAGTGCCGTTTGACTAATGTAAGTCGCCAAGTTAGCCTCCTCCAATAAAGAATTCTGTGTACGCCCCTGATGCTCATAGCACTTCTGATACAAATGTAGAGACCAAGACACCAAATATCCAGTCTTGAGACCAAGACCAAGTTCTTGAAACCAAGCATAGGCGTAGCCAGGGGGTGCACTAGGTGCACCTGCACCCGCCAGGGCGGAGATAACTTTTTTCTGGGCCAAATTTACAGGGGAAAGTTGTAAGTGCACCCCCAGGCAGAGAATGCACCCCCAAGGCAGAGCAAGAGTCCGTTTTTGACGAAATTGGGGAGATGTGGGCGGTGTGAGAGGTTATTTCGGTAGGTTTAGCATGTGTTTTGATGGCGACATTAAAATAAAGGTCGTCAACTTTTTGGGGGAAGAAAAGTGCACCCCTCCCCCAGACAAAATCCTGGCTACGCCTATGAAACCAAGACATGAATCTCAAGAACTGTATCATTGAACAAGGTACCTTCTGAAAGTAGTCCACACTGGTGCGGCGAGCTGAGAGAAGGAGGTCTGAGTCATGATGGAGATCACCGGGAACTAACGGCGATAACGTCACGACGGCGTCACGTGACGGCTGCTTGACGTCATCGTTATTACAACCAGTGACGTCAGTGGTGGTGGATCCGTCAACCTCTTTACTGTGCTGTTCGACCACCGCGGCTTGCGGTACACTGGAGCATGGTGGAATGACTGTATCATCGTGAACACCGCGGTCTGCTATAACGGCAACTTCACTGCAACAACTCGAGGTTTGGTCTACAACGACCGTATTGTCCGAGTCCGAAGCTGCATTACACGCCTGTGAACTCGCTGGCAGAGTTTCCACCACTCGAGGCGACGACGAAGACGGAGACGTGGCTAAGACAGGTACAGAACCAACAGACGAGGATGACGCAGAACTGTTCCGCTCTGCCGCCCACTTGTTACCAGACCGTGACTCCGACACCACATCGCACTGGTTGGGACTCGAAGAACTGGCGACTTCTGACTCGAAAGCACAGCCATTAACCACGCCGCTGTCGACGTGTCCATTAAACTGAGCGCGCTGCGATCTGACGACGGTCTGCCTATCACACGCTGTTAAGTCAATTTTCAACCGTTCTGACTTGAAGCCGGTCGAGTGAAGTCCAGAAGTACCGGTACAGTTGGCATCAACTCCGCCACGGTGATGAAGAGGGTGCTGCTGGGGTGACGTCAGCGGCGGTGTGTTACGTGAAGCAGGTCTACTGGGCGGTAACCAGCCAGTCCTGTACGCATAGACCGCACTCGGGCTCGGACTCCGCCATGTTCTGCCAGCAGCACTGCCAGTCGGCGACACCACTCCATTGGTCGCTGTATGATCAGTCTTCGTCAGTGGACCGTCTGCAACAATCAACACGCGTGACGGTAAACTTGGGGAAAATATTTGGAAACACTGGGTCACAACATTGAGACGAGGGGAGAATGGTGCGGGAGGGGTCGCCCCTTCCGGCCGGACCGCCACAGAGAATAGATTACCCCCCCCCTGAAAAACTTATGAAATTTTATACGCAGAATGTGACCCGGGTGTAGGGAATTTTCCGCATAAATTTTAGATTTTCTGGTCTCGAGATGACATATTCTGGTACATTCTGGCGCCAAGAAACTGTCGTATCGTGCGATAAATATTTCGATATTTTAAAGCGTTTAGGCGTGGCTCACAAGGGTGCGTGTCGGACAGACGGACAGACGAACTGACAGACAGACAGAATGGCGTTTAGCAATAGCGCCGTAACGACGCGCGCCACTAACAAAGCACGCTTGTGTTGTACAAGTGATTGATTTCGCTTCTGAAGTAAGTGGATTGGAACCGCCACGCCGACAGCACAAATATGCATTGCTATATATTCTCAGCGCAAGCCAGCCAGCCAGTGCCAGCAGACACACACAGTCACACAGACACATTATATTTCCCATCAGTGCATGCGTTCTACCACCCACTGTGTCTGTCTGTCTGTCTGTCCGTCTGTCCAGGGTAACTGACCTCTTAAGTGTCCACTTGTTTGCTTACGTTCCGTGTGGATTCTAAGAACAGTGACAAAACCCCGCCCCCTCTGTTAACCCTTTAGCAGGCACATACATTGTATACTGTACCTAATGCCCAAAGCAATGGTGGCCCTCGTTGTATTTAGTACAGCAGATGGACGTGGTCGTATGGACGCATAACACACTCCCACTGGCTGTATAAACCCACCACTCCACGGCCACTGTTCTAACTCTCATATCATCCATTACATAATAACACAACTCGAACACCGCCCGGTTTCTCAATGGCTTATCTGCTCGACCTAAACAAGTATGGGACTACCGTATACTTTACCTTTTTCTTATATTAACACAAATGTGTGATGAAACTGATCAAAATAATATCGTCCCCACAAGCCAGTGCGTGCAAACTAGAATTCTTAGTACTGCAGATAATGGGTCAGCGGGTCATGAGTCATGGGTCAGATGGGTCGACAAATGTGAATGGGTCACGTGGGTCACGGGTCAGTACCGTAAAACACTTGACCCATGATTAGGTGAGGTGTAAACGTGTAAGAGGTTAAGCACAGTTTTCTCTCTATAAGTAGTGCCGGGCCTGCAGGCGCTTGACATGCTATTAGTATTAATAAAGGCAATTACTTACTTAATAACACCCAGTCACCCATAACGTTAATTCCAGACTGCAGTGCACTTAGAAGCTGTTGACTTACAAGACGCCGCTTTCAGTGTCACTGACAGGTTGGTTCACGTCTTGTAAGGGAACGACCGACAAGACCAAACGTAGCGTCAACTCGTCCACTCTATACGGCATTGTTACAGTCAGCGCTGTTAATTGACGTCTGAGAACTGAGAACTTGGCCATACACTGCAGTGCATAACAATTAATACCAGACGACGACGCACGCATTCATCCCAGGTCATCAGCGAATTGGCATATCCGGCACATCCCCCTGCATAACTCCCCCCTCCCC
>Ga0209562_1001035_pt1 | contig 10281 bp, 7 predicted proteins | sample WorMetvacBELIZE2_FD_187399 | JGI IMG/M metagenome (GOLD analysis project Ga0209562, IMG submission 187399) | Marine gutless worms symbiont microbial communities from Max Planck institute for Marine Microbiology, Germany - Olavius vacuus BELIZE.2... | ecosystem: Host-associated > Annelida >...
GGATTCGACAGTTCCGTTCTGTTCCAGTGATACGTTGTCACATGCCTGATAAGTTAGTCATAGTGGCGTTTAGCATCCCGCTCAACATGTCAGCATCATTTTGGAGACAACGTGTGCCTAATGATGTAGTTGCATGTAGTTGCCTTTTATTGATGTCTTACTTGAGGAAAGCAAAATTGACATTATGTTATTATGTGAAGCACAATTGGCCAGCTTGTCTGCAGCGTTACATGTCAGCAGCTCTAAGCCTGGCTGATACTGATTTCACGGCAACGACATTAGCAACACCAGCAGTGTACAGAGAGTTATGTAAGCTCTGTTACATATCTGAGTGTGTCGTGCATCATAATTTGTTCTCTGTGTATGTTCTATGCGCTGTTTCTCTGGCATAATAAAGGACAACGATGGTGATTGCTGGTGTGTGCCGCAGTGGCGAGCTGTTGCCCGCGAGCTGTTTGGAGTGATTCGTATCGGAGCCGTCAACTGTGGGGATGATTGGGTTCTCTGTCGTCAGAAAGGCATCCACTCTTATCCAACACTTGTTCTCTATCCCGAGGTATCTCGTAGATCATTTAACTTGTTCACGTGTGTTGTGGTGGAATATTCTGTGTGCACTTGTATGCACTGTGGTTAGCGATCGTGCATTATTGAAGTCTGTGCAAACTTTTACATCTGAAGCAGACATCAACTGTCACTCTTTGAACTTTGGTGGCATAGGACAGAGTTTTACTTTTATGCATTTGGCAGTCGGGGTTTTGAAGTTGATTGTGGTAGACCTTATAACCAAAGTTCAGCTTGAGTCAGAAGACAGAATTGATGCTAGTTTATCATTTGTAATAGCATACTGTATGTATGTTCTTGTTTTAATGTTTTAATGTTTCATGTATAATCCAGCATTGTGCTGCTATATGCAATAAACAGTTCATTCATTCATATTTGCGGCTGCTGCTATAATGAATCTGAAGAAACAAAGAGGTTATACATTGCCCCATTGTAGGCCCACACACTATTAATTTGAGTTTCTTCAAAGTGTAAGAGCTCTTTCCAATGCTGCTATCAGCGTGTAAAGGTGTCAGTAGGAATTGACTGCCCGGCTCCAGCTTCTGAACCACAGATCTGTCATGTCAGTAGAGTCAGTACAGTTTACCGAGAAGAATTTTGCGGTTTTCGCATCGCATTACGTTAATATTCTGCACATTGCCATGGCATATCGCTGTCAATTTTGCGGTAGTTGGTCACCTGAAAAAAATAACACTGCTATTCAAGATACCCAGTATGAAGTTATTTGTTTAAGTGTTTAAGTGTTAATAACTAGTTAAGTGTTAATAACTAGTTATTTGGTGATTGTAGGGGAAAAAATGTAGACACTTATAACTTTGTAATTGTTAGCTACTAGACCAGTCACAACAAGTAGCACTATTTTACATATACAGATGGTCGTTATGGACAATTTTTTTGACTGAGTGGTTTTATAATGTGCATAATTACACAGACATTTAATGCACTAATTCTGGTATGATATTTGCATGTTTGCTTATTATTAGTGTGTGTAGAGTTATATTATGTGTTATGTGTACAAATACGAGCATGATGTGTGTGCGTTTGCTCACTCAGCATGATGAGTACTATGGAGACCGCGCCCGTGGTCAGCTCGTGAAGTTTGCCCTGGAACACGTCCGCGCTGAAGTGATTGAGTTGTGGTCTGGAAACTTTGAGTCTCGAGTCGTGGACGATGATGATCCGACGACGAGTAACTTGCCGTGGTTGATCTCTTACTGTACCAAGGGCGAAGGTTGTCTTTGATGTTTTAAAATATTTTACTTCTCTAAGTAAAATGCTTAAAAAGCAGTTAGCTATCACCACAGTTCAGCTGTATTTCTTTTGTCAAACTTCATTTGGTAGCTATTATCAATAAGTTTTATTATTAATATTATTTTATTTTATTAATAGCGCCACGGAAGTCTTTGACATTCTGGCGCTTTACAAATCAGATTATTATTATTATTATTATGTGCTACCTTTCAGTAGCATTTATGAGAGCATATGAACGAGTATTTCCATCGTCATTGCAGAAATGTAGCTTTGTCTCATAGAAAATAATTGCCGCTGTTGACAACTGATAATTGCTCATTAATTTTGCTGCCCGTCGTCTGTTCACATCTTATTGTATTTGTACGCAACGCAGTCGACGTTTGCTGCAGTGATGCAAAATGACCGTGCTGTTAGAAAATCTGCTGTAAAAAACTGATGAAAGATTTTATGTCTGCGATTGACTCTTAAAAGTGGTATTCTGCCCTCACTGTGGTGAAGAATATGGAGAAATTTAGTAGTCTCCACATTTGAATACATAACCTTAAGATAGTATTGTGGAAAGCACCATCATAGGGCACTAAATGGATTGTTATGTGCCGTAAGAAACTGCTCACTTACTCACTTACATGAACTCACAACTGAACGATACAGAGGTGAACCATGGTAATGAATCTGTGTATTTGACCTAGTGTGGGGGACCGCACGTAATTCTTTTATGTGCTTTGAAGGCCACACGTCCAATTGTCATGAATTTTTACCGTACCTCTACCACAGCGTCAAGTGATACATACTTAATGGTACCACTGGCTTGCTAGACTACTAGAGCCCGGCATATAGTACTTGTGTATTATGAATAGAATTAATAGATTCAGTAGAATGCTTACGTAAGTTTACATGTGTGAGAATCCTGCTCGCGTGATAATGCAACGTAAAACTCCATTCGCGGGCTGTTTTCCGTACAAGTTCGAGAAATTGTCGTCAGTTGGTTAAAATGCATTGGTGGGCTGGATGCACGTGGCGGGTCATAGTTCGCCTACCCGTGGCCTGGTGTGTTATAATGCATTGTTGCTGCCTGTTAGTCATGAAGTGTACATTAAACACGCGTTTCCACACAATGTCTCACACACACACCTATGCATTGTAGAATGCCTGGAGCGAAATACCCTCACAAAGCTGGCTGCAATGCTTGTGAGTGTGTCTCTTTGCTTCCTTATTTTACATGTTTCACATAGTAAGCAGTGTGTCATAAATTCTGATCGCCACTATAGGTTTACTGTTAATGAATTTAGATATGTCTGTTAAGGAAGTTACATTTGTGCCCCAGTCTGTTTGTCGGGTTGTCTGTCTGCTTGTCATTCTGTTTGTCGGCATGATTACTCAAAGAGATGTGTGTAAATTTTTGTGAAGTTTTAGGAAATGGTAGACTTTGAGACAGGAAACAGTCCGTCGTATTTCAGAAGATGTTTTTCTGTTTCTGAAAGTAGGAAGCTGTTTTCACTAGTGCAACATTACAAACTAATTAACTTCATCATTGTCACAGGGCAGATATTGCACTTGAAGTGAGCCGCACTCGGAAATCCCAGTGTTGTTAATCACTGACGTAAACATGAATGGTCTGCCTCGGTGGAGGTTTGTATTCTCTGAGTGCTTTCTGGTCGTTACTGTTGTCATATTCATCCGTGTTGTGTGTGGATGTTGGCAGAGTGAGCTGGTAAATGTGGGAGTGGCCTACTGCCACAGTGCAGAAGAACGCTGCACTCTGGACCTTGATCCCGGCACTCACTACTACCAGGTCGCAGCCGTCGGCAAAGGTAAAGGAAAGGTAAGTGCATCGTTTACCTGAGAATTATACCTTATCGTGTTCGTGAGAAACTGATTTAGTTGTTTTATGTTTTGAAAGGAAATGTAAAGCACTATTGTGAACTCGATGTATGATATGTGCTGTTTGGTGTGTTCAGGCGATGTCAAGTTTGGATGCAAGAGAGATTGCATTCGCAGTGCTGGAGCAGCTGCCTGATGTTACCAATCTCAACAAGGATACGTTTAAGGTAGTTTGCTTAATATCATAACAGCGATAATAATGGCTGTCATGGTAGCATCCGATATATCATGAAAATACCTCAATAGTAACATAAGCTGATGTGTCTCTATGGGCAGTTCTACTGCATTCATCATGAGTTGAATGTACAAGAGTATGTTATGGTCTAATTCAATTTCAATTTAGTTTGTTATTTTTTTGTTGTAAAATAATTTTGGTTTATACATGAATTTTTCTTCAGTAAACAATAACTTTTCAAGTGGCCATGTGTCTAGGCGTCCATATTGTCGACCACCACTGTGTTCCCACTAATGACTACTTTACAGCTCATTTCGTCACCTTTGACTTGGACTCCATGTTATGATGCCTAAGAAATTAACTCTTTGTCATTTTTTTTCTTTTTTTTATACACTCAGGTGTAAAGATCCCGAGGGTTAAAAGCAAAGTTAAAAGTGAAACAAAAAGCTGCAGGTAAAATTACTATTAAAATTATTATTATTATATTACGGGCTTTTATCACACTGCACTGTCTTGTAATGTGACTGCATTGACTAGCAGTCATCCTGCAGGCATCAGCTTCATGCACTGAAAATTACACAGTGACATCTAAGTTATATTTTTAGTCACTATAGCTGACTTCAGGAAAGCGGGTTTTGGAAAAGCCGGAGTATCGAGAAATTTGTCAGTAAGTTTCTAGACCAGGAAGTTATCAGGAACAAGAAGAAAGCACGACCCAAAACAACTATTTTACATATAGCAATAGGCAATAGTTAGGCATAAGACCCAAAACAACATCATTTAACATCACTGCTGCGTGGAAATGAATCATGAAAGAATGGAGAAGGGAGATTTATCCTGCAGTTATTCCTTGGAATCAGGATGGCTAATAGCAGGCAGGCAACTCAGCATAGTTGTGTATTTCTCAAATTCTCAAAACTTGTAAGGTATGGTAATTTTACCTGCAGCTAATATCACTGTCAATAATTGTCCGATTATGTGCATACCAGTGATGTTGCATGTTCTGTCATTCATAGAAAATCGTCAACAGCGTAGATCGGTCGGCCTGGTTGATTCACTTTGTCGATGGAGATTCACGTGACTTGGAGCTGCGTAAATTACCTGTGCTCGTCAATGATGTGAAGGTATGATACCTGTCTGTTTACCTGTTGTTTACATTTTTAAAGTGCATTTTAGCAATTTAATTTCTGAATATAATGTGACTGCTCAAATCGTTTGTGCTGTGTCACAGTGAGTTATGTGTATTTAAGTATATTAGTAAGTAAATGTATTTAGTTTAGACTTTAGAGTGATAAATTGATAATGATGACAAACTAATCAGGTCAACAGTAGCTGTGTAGCGTACTAATGAGATTGATAATATTACTGTTTGTTTGATGTGTGTGTGTTACTGAAGGTCGGCCGTGTGGACTGTCGAACTATGAGGACAGAATGCAATAATTTGCACATTCACAAGTTTCCGGCGTTTGCGGTATTCAAGCCAGACTTTGGTCACGAAATCCATCACGGTAGATATCATTGGTTGTGTGTTGTGTATGTCATTGATGTTGCTACTAATGTGAAAATTGACATTCTGGCAGCCTTGTGATATGAAAACATCGTAACCGAGGTTGCTTGGAAAGTATCTTTATGTTCAGCAGCAATGACTGACTGAGTAAGGGTTAACGCCCAACCAAACGCATTATAGGTCATATCGGGGACGGGTTTTTACGGGTCAAATGACCCAACCAACAGTGTCAAAGCACTGAAGGAAGATGGGTCCAAAGGATTAGGCTTCTTTCCCGCCGGCTTCACACCACAGTGTTACAATAATATGACATGTATGCATTGTGACATAAAAACACAAACACAAATGAATCTATGCATAGTGAAATGGGCCCAGCATGACAAAACTCAATCAAGTTGAGCTCACTGTGCAAGAGTTAGAATAACAGCATCGTATTGTACTGATAATGTTATATTACAGGCAGACAGACAGCTCACGACATTGCGGCGTTTGCGAGAGAGAGTTCCCAGAATGCCGTTCGCGTTCTCGGCCCGTCGGATTTCCCCGGTGTCGCCAACAGTCGGCAGCCGTGGTTCGTCGACTTCTATGCTCCGGTGAGTGAGTTTGATCACTTACTTGTTGTCATGCGTTGTCACTGTTATCAGGTGCATATAGTTGCTGTGTCAATAATGCCAAGCCATAGTACATTGTGTCCCAAAAAACTTCCACCTTTTATTTTTCCAATAACTCTGTCAAAAATTAACCGATTTTAATGATTTTTGTTGTATTAAATCCTGAGAAAATTTGACATCGATAGCTTGTACATTTGCCCAACTTACCTATATACTGTAGCCACTTTACCTTGGGAAATCCAAAGTTTTGACAGTTATTTGAAAAATAAAAAGGTGGATGTTTTTTGGGGGACACAGTGTAGTTGTATTTACTGATGTGAAGCATTGCTGTTAGTGTTATTTGCAAAAACCGATATTAGTTATGCGTAAGGCTGTTAACGATTAAAAACATTTTATCAGTTAACTTCGCGGTGATTAATGAGTAATTAGTTGTTAATTTTGATTAAAAACCAAGTATTATAATTGACCAAGAAAACTGGTTGTTTTTTTCTACTCATCAGCACCTTTCACAGTGAGGCACAGATAGTGAGTGTTATTGGTCCAGTCTAATGTCTGAGTGTCATGTCAGTGCTCATGTAGTTGTTGATTTTATCAATGATATCAGATTTTATAGTCATTTATGACTTCACACATTCTTATCATCAACTGTAGTATTTGTATCGATATTAAATTGTAGCTAAATAGCCTTGATTATGTCATCGCTCTTGTATCCAAATCTTCCACACTATCGTAAGGCAGTAAATAGCCTAATACGTGCAGATATGCCGTTAAGAAACTGCTCACTGCTTCAGTCTTGAGTGATGGTGCGGCAGTGTTTAGAATTCAGCGTGCCACTTGTGTTATGGGATATTGGTTAGCAATGTACACTGTAGCCGAAGTAGTTTTGTTTCTGCATTTTAAGCCTCATGCAAGGTAAACTAAATCTGGTGTCATAGTGATGATTTAGTGGCACGTTTGAATTCTGTGGTTTCTCCGAAATTCTGCGGCACCACGCAGAATTATGTTGTCGTTGTAAATTTGTGGGTGCTACTGACGTATGTTGCAGTGGTGTCCTCCGTGTATGCGCCTGCTGCCGGAGTTTCGCAAAGCTTCAAAACACATGAGTGCTTCGGTGAAGTTTGGAACGGTTGATTGTACGGTTCACACCGGCCTGTGTCAGCAGGTTGGTTGATTGGCTACTGGTTAGTGACATGTCCTGTTTATCTGCTGTGGACAGTATTCGCTATTACAGTTATTAATTGTCTGTTGTTTTCTTTATTAGAGAATATTATTATAATGATATTGCACGATGTTGAGAGGGCTAATAGAAATGTGGATTTTTTGTTGGATATTACGAATGTTACAGTGTGTAAAAGTTGAGAACTTTTATTGCTCAACAGTCACAATCACAGTTACTCAATATTTTTTTCCGTTGTATTTTTAGACCTTTTTTTACTGAATTGTTTGTTTTCATGCAAATAAACTACTACTACTACTACAACATCACTGTCCAGTTTTATGCAGCACTTGAAAACGCAGTTGTTTAAATGTACATTAGACTGAAATGTCTGACTGCGTGTCACTGTCACTTTTTCTGTGGTTGTCAAGTGCTCTCGCAGATTTCTGCAACTCGCCACACTGTAATAATATTTTTCATAATAATTAATTTTTATTGTCACAAACGAACAATAATAATAGCATTAATAATTTACAATTTGTCGGTGCCGGTGCTTAATGGTATTAAGGCGTCTTGTTGTTTGCAGCTGGGAGAGATTAGCAGGTGCATAAAACACAATACTTGAGGAAAACTAGAAGAAATATGAATGGACTGCATATGGCATATACCGCAGCGAGTCGACTACAAGCTCTGCGCGACTGTCCACCGTTGTCTGCAGCACAGGGCTCCACCATACTTGGTGGATCTCTGCACACCAGTCTCCGACATAGCCAGTAGGCAGCATTTACGTTCGGCTAGCAGCAACCAGCTCGTCGTTCCACGCCACCTTCGCACGCAGTTCGGTCGTTGGGCCTTCTCTGTTGCGGGTCCGATGGCCTGGAACGCACTGCCAGACAGCATCAGAGATACGGCTCTGTCAACCTGCTCTTTCATACGTTATCTGAAGACTCTTCTTTTCTCCTTTTACTAGCGTACCAGCGCATTAGAGGCTTTGCGTTTATGCGCTATATAAATCCACGATTGACATTGACATTGACAAACGAGTGACTAAGAGAAAAGTCGGAGCTTTTTTAGCTGACCACTCAACCTGATGTCTGGTTGTTATTATCCTTGTTATTGCTTTTCAAAGTTTTTAATTTGACTGAGTTATTTTGTTTGTAGTACAATATTCATTCCTATCCGACGACTATTCTCTACAACCAGACAGTTCCTCATCAGTTTCATGGACATCACAGTGCCGATTCCATCATCGAGTTTCTTCAGGTTTATACTGCTACATTTTTAATTATTCCTCTCTCCCACAGCGTGCGCTATTTGTCCCTAAAGTTGTTTTTACTTTTTGCAGTTTGTTGCGTGGATACTGTGCGGACATTATTGTTATTATTGTTGGGGTATGTATGTCATAGGTTTTGGTTTTGATTTTGGGTTTTTGTGTGTGTATCTGTTGGTTTTTTGTGTTCATTAGTCGGTAGCTGCATTACGCGATTTTGCGCTATAAAATGCACTTAATAATAATAATAATAATAATAATAATAATAACAGTGCATTTCGTGTCCGAAATGAGCTGTTATGTGTTGAGTGAGATGTAAAACCTTACCAACTAACTAACCATTGTTATCACTGTTATACTTATTGTTACTACTCACTGAACTGTACCTGTAATCTCTCGTATGTATCTCTGTACCTTCTTACTGTGTGATTGCAGCTTGTCAGCCTAATAAGGTTGACAAGCTGAAATGATGATTGATTGATTGGATCATTGATCAGTTAATTGATTAACTGATTGGATGATTTTTATGTGCTATATGGCATTTATAGCCAATATTTTTTTACATCTCTTATCATACTGTCATCACATTTAAACATTTTATCAGTAGAGTGTTCTGAAAATAATTGCATCTTAGATGCCCAGATTCTCTTGTTCAGAACATTAATCTACGGCAGTCCATTGTCGGTTAGTTTCAGAGGATTTTCTGAACAGTAATAATGCGAATCTATTAACGGACTAGAAACCGTCTTTATTGCTGACATAATTAACAACGCAGCTTCCCTGTTGACTGCTGTCAGGATATTATGAATCCGCCAGTCATAATGCTGAACTCGGAGTCATTCGACGCTCTTGTCCGACACAAATCCGCAAAAGAAATCTGGGTTGTAGACTTCTACGCTCCGTGGTGCGGCCCGTGCCAACAGCTTAGTCCAGAATGGAGACGACTTGCCAAGGTAGAGTTCTCATAAACACATAATCAGAGTCATCATCATCATTGTCATCCACATGCTTATTTCAGACAACTAGGCCCATCGTGTACGAGTACGTGTCATATAGGGTGACACGATAGGTCGTGAATGATTTTAAATGGCAAATTAACTATGTTAGAGCTACTAAATATTTATTATGCTGCTATCAGCGTTTAGGGAAATTTAATGCAATCATGTTTGCAAAATATCACCACCGTCCGTTACTTACTTGATTTATACGAGCCAACATAGTGACGTCACCCACAGTGGTCAGTGGACAGCGACCTTGCTTGACGTTAACGTTTTTCTGTACGTTGTTGTGTTATTTTTCGGTGGTGTTATATAAATGAGTACTGTAAATGCTGTTTAATAGCTGCAGCTATGAATTTTATACAAACAATTTCATTGAATATATCTACAACGAGATACAAAATTATTGCTGGTTACTATTAACAACAGGCTTAAATTTGAAATCGAAATCGTTCGCGACCTATTGTGTCACCCTATAGCATCACACAATATATATGATTATGTCAAAGCAGAGTAAACTTGCAGTCTGTGCAGTTCGTTGAACATTCTGAAGGTGAGTCTGAGTGTACAATGAAATGTCTCAGGTACGTGGACAGCAAATGAGAAAGAAATCTCGTTACAGGGAAACATTAATTTATGTCCTGTTATACACCTCTCGGTTTGTGAACTGAAAATGGCGCTCACCAGCGTTTCCATATTCTGATAAAACCAAACTTTCTGCTGGTTTTGCTTTATATTGTACGAGGGTCGTTCCATAAATAAGTTACAAACCGGCATAATTCTGTTAATTTTCAAAATATAAAAATTCCGAAATATAGATTTTGTACACAATTTAATTGGGCATATATATTGAAATTTTTATGAATATGAC
>Ga0209562_1001036_pt1 | contig 10278 bp, 6 predicted proteins | sample WorMetvacBELIZE2_FD_187399 | JGI IMG/M metagenome (GOLD analysis project Ga0209562, IMG submission 187399) | Marine gutless worms symbiont microbial communities from Max Planck institute for Marine Microbiology, Germany - Olavius vacuus BELIZE.2... | ecosystem: Host-associated > Annelida >...
ACAATGGTCATAACAAAATGATTTTTGCTGTTTCCTACGTGTGAGAGAAAACTAGACCCTTACACTGCAGTGTTAAACTGATGGTCAGTTTTTAAAATTAATATACTTATTATGATAACAGAGTCTTTGCTAATGACGTTATTAAGGCGTCATTTTTGTCACGACGTTTAAAACTGTCAAAGCGTTCTTTTTTCAATGTCACCAAGTAATGTGAGCATGCATTTTAGTTGAAGCGGGTTTAGTTATTAACGTATGCCGGATTTATTTATGAATAAAACGACACAAAAAGTATTTAAAAATCGGTTGAAATTAGCTAGAATTACAGTGAAATATTGACGAGCACTTTTTGTGGGCCGCAACGTACAACAGCTTCCTCTAGTGACTTTTTTACGCAGCTGCATTATTATAAACAAACAGACTAATACAGAAACAAGCAACAATTTAAAAAAGATTATTAGCTGCATATTTATTAGCAGGTTGAAACATTCTCCATGTTCTGTAATAGTAATATCATCTTTTTAAGGTTGATGCTTTCATTATTGGAAATAGGCCATGTCGTTTTATAGGACGTCGGGAATAGGACGTCGTTTTAAGCTGTTAGCTGTTTTATAGTACTAATTTTGGTTTTGGAATATTGTGCCCCTATACAGCATTATGTTTTATCAAAAGCTCAAATTCAACAACCTGAAGTCATGCCGAAACAAGCCATCCGAATTATATTAAACTTATCTGGAGGAATCTCGCACTCATCTATATTGTTGCTATTATTATTATTTTCACGAAATGGTGTAAAATGCCATAGGGCTAAAACACAAGCTAAATAATAACAATACCTCCAGAAGACAAGCTGGTGAAATCATCGTCGCAATCTCTGTCTTCAAATATTTCGATATTATCAATGGCGATGTCTGATAATGACGTCAGACCGACGGTTCCGACAAATGCCAAATGATAAGTTCCTGTTGGAATGCAGACTTGTCTTTCCAGCCACGACGATCCGCGGTTGCCGCGTTCCATAAACAACACTGTGTCGTAGCTGCGCAGTGGCGAGTATCTGTACACGGCCAGCGCTCCGACTGCATCAGAGTCGTTGAGATACATGTAGAACGAAAACGACAGCGAACTGTGAGCCGGAAACGTCATTTCTGGAGCCAGTAGAGTCACTTTGTCACCCGTCTGACCATTCAATGAATCCATCAGCATGAAATATCCTAGAACGAACAAACCTCATGTTTATGAGAATGCGGAGAATGTAACATAGAATTATAACAGAATACATACATAAGCCGTTTATGCTTACTTAGCCTTGGCTGAAGTTTGCACACGCGGAGTGCCTTCTGCTTTGATTATATTTCGTCGAATTTCTCTCGCGACAATACCAATGGCTACCTTTACTTCACGTGTATCTTGTGTTGTGTGTATTGTACAAGTTAACCTGCCTTGTGCAGACGCTTCACTGTCCGCAACAGGTCCTGTTGATTTACGGAGCATGCTGCTCGCGCCGTTAGTTCTGCTCCATGACAGCGAACCGAGTACAGTGCTGCTGTAACCGCACTGGAACGCCGTTTCAAAGTTACAGTCGACACTCGACTCTGAAACGCATCATTAAGCACATCATGAACAACAACCAACACTTTCGACATCTGCTATAACTTGGAGTTGTGTAGACGCAGCACATAACACGGACGATATCAGAGTCTTCGGATTGGGATTTGGGTGACAATTGGGATTAAAGCCCGGAACACACTGATGTGGGCAGGCGCCCGTGTTTACGGCCCGTGAAGACGGGCTGTGTTCACGGGCCGTGAGCACGGGCGCCTGTTCACACTACCCGTTCACGGGCGTGAACACGGCCCGTGAACACGGGTAGTGTGGACAGGCGTTTGAACACGGCCCTTGTTCACGGGCCGTGTTGGAAGAAAGCATTTGCGTGCAATGCTTTTTTCAACACGGCCACGGGTGTCAAAAACGTCGACCGTGAACACGGCCCGTGAACACGGGTGTCATTTCTAGACGACCGTGCTCACGGCCCATGTTCACAGCCCGTGTTTACCGTTGACGTTTTGGATGCCCGTGAACTGGTGGTGTGGACAGGCGCCCGTGTTCACGGGTGTGATAAACGTCAACCGTGAACACCGGCCGTGAACACGGGTAGTGTACCGACCTTAAGTCTGTGAAGGCGGTCGCACGCCTCGCAGTACATAGTGCAATATACTTATTGGAAGTGGCCTACCCAAGGACTGGTTCCGCAATCGATTCTTGTAAATCGTCTCTGTATTTTCCATTAACATGTTGATGTTGATTAATTATGCACATATTGCGTTTATAAAGTTCGTTGGTCTATTAAACTTTCTTTTCTTTCACATTTTTATCTTGCATGACCCAAATTACCCTCATATACAACATTTAAGATCACAATCACTCTACAAAAATTTCTATTAGGAAGTGGATTTAGGGCGGACTAGTAATGCTAAGCGGCGGCAGTCGCTTCCACCATCGAATTATTTGTTCTCGATTAGCCGCCGATGCTAGAAAAATCATCTAATAACCGAGCTTAGCCAATTTTGTTATTCCAGCCGCCGTCACCGGAAAAAAATCGGATGAACCGGCTAGGCCGAATTTTTCTTTATGACAAAAAACGAGTCCTTCGTAGTAATAAAAGCTGTGTGGTGCTAGTACCTTACGCTGTAAATCCCTGCAGAGTTAGAGGACATCTACTTGGTTTCTGGAAACCTAGACTAAAATGGCTTAAACCGAATTATCCGGTTCAGCACCGAAAATGTATTCAGTCGGCCGAAAATATGGAAATCGGCTTAGTCATTCAATACTGAACCTAAAAACGCCATAACACCAGAATATCTTTTTTAAAGATCATTTAAGTCAATCAAGAACGATTGAAAGAGCGTGTACGACTTCGTGATTTATCCGTATAACACGGTTTATTGCAATTATATATGATTTTGTTCCGGGACACTGCTCTGTGGACGTTTCGATTGCCGAAATGACCCTTAAATGTCACATAAGGTCATCGGCAATGTCAGACATCCGTGTATGAACTTTTTATTGGTGTAACTATGTATGTATCTTTCGTATCATTTTCTAGATCACTCAGGCGAAGAATCAAATTTTTCATATCGACCTGTGTTTAACCCCAAACCCGTCTATATTTTCGCCACGACATTTCGTACGAGAAAGCTAAAATGATAGCGCTAGTATGTGGTTTGAAATATTTGATTATCAGCTACTTCTACACAATTCACGGGCGTAGTGGACAAAATAACGGCAGTCGGACAAACAGAACTGCCTGCAGTATATCTACCGCCCAACCTGTGATATGGAATAACGTATCGGATGATACTGAATCAACAAAAATGGTTGTCGATTGTGACAAGAGATGAGAATGTGCTGCAGTAGTTTTCTAAAAGAAAACTTCTGGAATAATAACATTATCACAGCCAACATTATCTCTAGTCCCCGGAAGTATTCGTTCAGGTCTCAGACTTATAGTCACTGATAATTTTTTAAATAATTAAAAACGCTAATATACAAAGACGTTAGACAGTCTTCTGAATAAACATGTGCCGTGTGTAACGATATCGATACAATCTGGATGATTGGGTCGACAGGTGAAGAGAAAGAAAGCCGTTGTGAAAAGATTTGACGCTACTCACCACAGTCTGTAGTCTCATCTGATGCATCGTCGCAGTTATCAACGCCGTTGCAGTGCAGTGTTTTCGGTACACACATACCACTCTTGCACAGAAACGCGTCTTCCAGTCGGCAAGCTGACAACATGCGGACATATCGTGCAAACTGTACATTACAAGTAACTGTGTTCTGCTAGACTATGATAAATATCAGTTAGGCTACAAAAGGGTCATTCTACCAGCGATGTGTACCAGTGCTGTGAAAAGAAGTTACCGAGATCGTGGCAGCCAGGTCGTTAAAGGTCACTGGTGTCGCTGCCAATCGAAAGCCCACATGCGACTTTCTTTGTGATTAATACTAACTACATCCTATCTCGCACCTTTTTTGAAGTTATTGCAGATTACTGTTCGAATTTGGTGCGAAGAACGGTCACTGCGTTTTTGAGCCCCCATTTGCGGGTTTAGAGGCAAAGTGTGCTGTCTATCTTAGGCTCATTGGAGAGCTCTTAGTGGACTTTCTATTAGTGATAACTGACCTTTTTTTGCCAGATGCTACTGCTGAGACGCTATCAGCGAATATCGATTGGCAGTCGCCGTTTTTAAAGGGGTGGGACAGTTTCGGCCTAAATTTCAGGTAGAAGGGGACGTTGCCCACCAACCATTCTTCTTGTCGGAAATCTAGGATAATCGTCCTTTCATAGGGAATAAAACGTGGGCAGAATTTCTTTAGTTTTGTCACAATTCACGCGTTTGACAGACGGACAGACAGACAGACAAAAAGACGGACTGCTCATGGCAAGACCGCGGCTGCATAGCTGCAGCGCGGTAACAACACGTTGGCGGTTTCTTAATGTCATCAGTATCTCAGTGTCAGTGACACTTGATGACATAATTAGCAAAACACTGTTAAAATTATAAGGTAATGTACGCCCAGTGAATTATAAGTAAATGTTTGCCCAGTTTTTCACATGCAATGTTTGGTTACGGCAGTGTATAAAATAATCAATCAATATTTGACAGAGTTACAGTGAAATACAGATCATCCCCTTTTTATGTACCACAGCCAAAGTGTATTGTAATTGTTTAATTAAGTAGTGTCATCGAATAATTAAGGCAATACGGGAATTTCACTGTGAGTAAATGCAGCAGACTTCGAACTGCGTTTTGAGCGAATAAAATAATGATGACGATTGCGAATGAATTAACCGCTGTGGGAAATTAAATGACGTTAACAATCTAAATCAGTCAAGTGTTGTTAATGACCATACCATACTGACTAACATAGACAGGAGCAGAAGCAATTCTTTACCACGGACTAGAGTAGACAAGTAGCTCAGCTATCGCAGAGACAGGGTTGGTCAGTTTTGGCCAAAAGTGGAAGACGATATTTTGCAGCAAACATTATGGGTCTGTCTTTAACCACTTTGACGTAATGGCCTCCAAAAGGCCCCAAAGCAATCGAATTCAGTGAAATAACGCGAAACAATAGCTATTAGGCCGTTGGAGGTCATTCATGGTACCAATCGAAAGCCCGTATGCAACTTCCATTGTGATTAATAAGACTTACTAACTGGGATCCTATCTCGTACCGTTTCGAAGTTATCAAATTTTGGACACTTTGCGTTTCTGAGCCCCCTTTGGGGCTTAGGGGCAACGTACGCTGTTCATCTTAGGCTTATTGGAAACTTCGTAGTAGTCTTCCAATTTGTGTTAATTAAACTTATTTCGCTGGGTGTTACGGCTGAGGCACTGCGAGCGAATGTCGATCGGAAATCGGCGGCCAGTGAATGCCTCACGACTCTGTTGCTGACAGTATTCACAAAAAGAAACTTTGTAGCAGACTTCTGGACGGAAAACGGCCATTTTGCGTTTTCGAGCCTCCCTCTGGAATACTTTAATTAGGGGCAACGTACGCTGTTCATCTTAAGCGCGTAGTGGACTTCCTGTTAGTGATAACTGAACTTTTTCGCTAAGTGTTACGGCTGAGGCGCTACGAGCGAATATCGATATAAAAATCAGCATTTTTGAAGGAACGAGGTCAGTTTGGCCAAAATTTCAGGTAGAAGCGGTCGTCCCCACCAGCCATTCTTCTTGACGCAAAAGCAAAACTAGAATGATTGACCTTTCTTGTGGTGTAAAAATTTTGACAGAAATTTCTTTCGCTTTGTCACAATTCACGTCTTAGCGTACAGACGGCGGGACGGCTTTACGATGCCGAGACTCGCCCTGCATAGTATGCAGCGCGGTAAAAAAGAATGGAGATATAACTGACTGATATCAAACGACACAATCTAACGTAACGTACCACAGAAATCTATGTCGCACTTTTCCACCACTTGTTTATTATCGGGGCCGTTAATGACGCACGTCGGACTGTTCCACGGGCCCGCCAGCTTTCTGCAGTAATTCTGCGCCTTGGCGACGTCGTCAACAGCCAGAGTCGAGGTTACTTCATAATTCGCAAATTTAGTCCACTTTATGCACGGATTGTCAAAAGCAGATACACTCGTGGTTCCAATGTAACCATTTCCCGCCGGGTTTGTTTTGCATTCAGCTTCAGCATCTGAAACACGGTCATATCAATCAGTCATCCGTTAAACTTTATACTGCTGCTGTTGCTATCGTTGCTGCTGGAGCAGTCAAAGTTTGCGTACTATTTCATACAACTGCAAAAAGTAGTCTGTTTCAGAGCCACATGGACCTCTATCGCGGCGCTGATCTTTGTTTTCTCAGCCAGACACGCCCTGCATATTTTACGCTGCTCATAGCACAGTATCCGGGTGTTGCCTTTGTTTGCTCCCTAACTTTGGCTGGTATTCATTGCACCTACTCACGAAGGGATAGCCAGACTGAGTTGACTTGGATGCTGCTGGTTACAAGTCGAAGTTACGACAGTTACTTATCCCAGTTGCTAACCGAGCCCGACATAGAGTAACTACGTTTATCGAGACCAACTCGCTACCACTCGCTTCCCTTCAGTGCATATTTTCATAAATATATTTACAGTATTTCTTAATAGTATCTTAGTAATCAACCTAGAGATTAGCAAATTTAGCACTGTGCTGCATTATGTGACGAAATGACGTCGCTTGGTTGCATTGTAATTGCGTATTTGCTCCATAGAAATTCTTACTTAGGCCTACTAACTTACTTACTTAGCCTACATGTACTTACTCATAGTGAACTAAACATTTCTAACGTCCTGTGTACGTAGGTTCACATGAACAGTGAACGGTAAAGTGTATGTACTAGCCAGTCTAGCATATAAAGAACTAATGTGTGTCACTAAAAGTGTCGAGCAAATGTTAAGTGTCTAAACAAGACCAGGGCTGTATTTGTCAGATTTTCACTGGGGGGTCAGAGTTTCGACTGGCTATGACCAGTGGCGCTGGTAGCATTTCAAAAGTGAGTGGCACAAATTCCGGCGCGCAGCGCCGGAAAATTTTTTTTTACTGTGCCCCCTCCCGACTCACACGGAAGAAAGTAACACTGTTAGTGACATAATTATACTGGTTTAGCAAGAAAATGGAATCGGGGGAGGCCTGGGGGGATCTTAGGGGGGTTAGAGTCGACCCCCCCAAAGAGGTTCTGCAGAACTTTCTGGGGGGTCAGCTACCTCTTGCGGGGGGTCAAACCCCCTGACCCCCCGTCAAATACAGCCCTGAAACATACGATTTTTCCTGTTAACTATTTTTCGGACCCCTAAAAATTGGGACCTGCAGGGACTTCATGCCTTCGCTTAGTCCGCCACTGCAGGCCTTGTTTCTCGTATTTGTCGCTATATCATTGACTCTCAAACCGCAAAAAGTTTAGTCGAAGTGGAGCTATTTGACTCTGACTCGGACAACTTATAGCGGAGACGTTGAGACTGCGAGACATAAACAGTGACGTCACTAGGGTTGGTGTCACCCGGGACGGCAACTGATGGTGTCACCCTATTTTTCCTTTAACAAAACTGACGACCTTTTCAGTCATCGCCCTCTGGAAAGTGATGACCTTTTTTAGCTGTCGTCTTCTCACCACTCCCATCTGTCCACGTCGTTTATCCGGTGTTCTTTCTAATTTCAGCCACAAAAATAATTCCAATCGGGTGTCACCCCCTGGATGGTGTCACCCGGGGCGGTCACCCTCCCCCAGTGACGCCACTGGACATAAAACTGCGAGAAAGGAATCAGCGGCAAAAAATGCAGGGGTGGAATCTGCAAGACATGGAATCAGCGGGAAAAGCAGAGTATGGTACCGGGTAAGCCGTTGACGGCTAAACACTGGGATTTTACACACGCTATAGCCTACAAATACAATATGCATTCCATCTGAGTAGATTTCAGAACTCAGCGGGCGCAACGTCCAGCAGCATTGATGTTTCGTGTGCCTATTCCAAAACATATTAGCTTATGTGTATGATGTTAGCTATTTTGTTTGCTTCTGACTCTTAGGTGGTTATATTTCTATATGATTTTGTGTGTACGATTTTGCCATTTTACGATTCCTATTTTTCATTTAGCGTAATGACAGCGTAACCTTGTACTTTGTGCTATGTGTATGTCTGCGAGAAAACGGAGGGAAGTGGTTATAACCTTAGTTGCGTTATAGGTTGATAGTGGATTAAGGCAAAGAAGATACTGCAAGAGATAGAAAAAGTTAAACAGCAGACCTATGCACAAGACAACGTAAAAATGCCTCCTCCAGTTGCAGTAAATGTGGTTTCGGCTGTCCACAGAAGCTTGTGCCGCATTTTTGCGCCGCTGATTGCATGTCTGTCAGTTTCAGTCGCCCCTTATAGCAGGTGCGTTGATGGAACAGGGAACGCTGCGCTGTGCAACGTCACGCAGGAGTTCTATTGCGGCATGGAAGCAATGGATGAGTACGTGCACAACGAGAACGGTAGAGCTCAATGCAACTGTCCTCCACAGTGCTTCAATACAGTGTACGACGTCACCAGTTCGCAGGCTGTCTACTCGGACTACTATCTCGATTTTATGGCGTGAGTATTTCCACTGCAGTGCCACTTTTTTACCGCGCTGCATTGAATGCAGGGCGGTGTAGTCACAAGAAAGCTGTTTGTCTGTCTGTCTGTCTGTCAAATGCGTGCATTGTGACAAAACGAAAGAAAGATCTGTCCAGATTTTTATACCATACGAAAGATCACTTAGCCTAGTTTTATGAGAAGAAGAATGGTTGGTGGGGGCGACCCCTTCTACCTGAAATTTTCAGTGTACGTTGCCCCTAAGGCCCCATGGGGTGGCTCAAAAACGCAAACTGTCCAAAATTTGAACACTAATCTGCGATAACTTCGAAAAGGTACGAGATAGAATGTCAGTTAGTATTTATCACTAATAGCAAGTCGCATACGGGTTTTCGATTGGCACCCACCTCGGTGACCTTGAATGACCTTGAACTGCATAATAGCCCTTATTTTGTTTTTTTTACAGAATTCGATAGCTTTGCAGGCCGATTACGTCACATTGGTTGAAGATAGACCTATAACGTCCACAAAATATCATTTCCCAGTCCCATTCTTTCACTTGTAGCCAAAACTAACGCACCCTGCAGCGCGGTCTCTCTGCGATAGCTGAGCTTCTTGTTTAAACAACCTGTGCAATATCTGTCTGCATATCACATGCTTCAAGTAAACTACATAGCAAGATATTTTCGGTTGTCATCTGTGAGAATGCTCGAAAGTTGATAATTAATAAAATTTCCTCATGCGCTTGAGAAACGCTGTTATATTACACATGTAATATTCGTTGTTTGTATCATTTTTGCAGGTTTAGCAACTTTTTAAGCTTTTGTTGTTTAGTAGATTAGATTCCATTTGATTTGGTATCTACTGTACTGTGCTGTATTTTACTGAACACATAAAAGCACTTAACAGATGTTCTTATCCGATGGTATCTGATGTTTTCAATAGACGCTGACTGCTGATGTTGTACAGTACAAAGGTGTTCAAGAACCAGTACACGACGGAGCATCTGACTGGCAACAGTATGGTTCTTCAGATCTACTTCTCGTCGCTGCAGTACATCGAGATGACGACCAAGGAAGCCTACCAGCCGATGGCATTGCTGAGTGACATCGGCGGCGCTCTCGGGTTGCTGCTGGGCGCCACGTTGTTGACTGTGTACGAAGTGCTCGAGTTCACGGTGAAGCTCGGTCATTACGTCGCTGCGAGACAAACGCGTCCCACTTACAGTGACCAGCAACGCGTGACAAACAGACCAAAAGTTTTGGAACGATCCAAAACTGCAGTCTAAGGTGATGATCAGACTAATGAACAAAGCTATCAACAGAAGAATATTCGAAATAATAAACAGACTACCCAAAGAACTTCTTTGAGACTACCGGTATACTACAGGATGCAATTTTATATTTTCACAAGCAAGCGACCCAAGAACAGGACGATTAAGTAAGTAACTAAGTAAATAAGGAAGTAAGAGTTTATTACGTATGACAATCGCACATGTTTACAGAATAACTTAAAAAGGTACACAGTAAAAGTAGTAAAGAAACAAGTAGCTCAGCTATCGCAGAGAGACCGCGCTGCAGGGTGGGTTAGTAATGGCCAAAAGTGGAAGACTGGAACTGAGAGACAATATTTACGGACAATATAGGTCTATATTCAACCACTGCG
>Ga0209562_1001037_pt1 | contig 10272 bp, 7 predicted proteins | sample WorMetvacBELIZE2_FD_187399 | JGI IMG/M metagenome (GOLD analysis project Ga0209562, IMG submission 187399) | Marine gutless worms symbiont microbial communities from Max Planck institute for Marine Microbiology, Germany - Olavius vacuus BELIZE.2... | ecosystem: Host-associated > Annelida >...
TCAGTGCACTGCATATGGCCTTAATCAAATCAAATCAAAATTTATAGTCAAAATCACAAAATACAATTAACCAATCGCCTAATTAATTCACCAGCACTTCCGGTGAACCCCTAGAATATGAAATGTTATTTTTTTGTTGATATGTATGGGTGCGTTCGTTTACTGACTCAGATTTGCCTGACAATGACAACATTGTACCCTTCGAAAATACCAGTTCGATTAATCAAAATAAAAAGGGCAAAATACAAGAACACAGAGCCGATTAAATAAGATTTCATATTCTAGGGGTTCGCAGAAAGTGCTGATGAATTAATTAAAAAATTGGCTAACAGAACATGTATCTGCACAAAGAAATGGCAGGACAGAGAAACTGGCCTAGTTCTAGGGCTAGAGCAGTTACAGGTACCTGCCGGTAAACACAAACTGTACATGTGCTGGGCTGAGGTAGAGCAAGGTTTAACTTCCCACCAAACACATTATAGGTCTTATCGGAGACAAGTTTTAATGGGTCAAAAGATCCAACCAACAGTGTCAAAGCACTGAAGGAAGATGGGGTCCAAAGCATTAGGCTTCAATTCCATCAGGTCCACCCACCATGTTACCATAATACGACATGCAGTATAAAAATAAATACAAAATACACAAACCCAAATGAATCTACGCACAGTGAAATAGACCCAGTGTGACAAAACCCAATCCAGTATTATCCAGAGAACTGTAGAAAGAATGCTCATCTAAGTGTGCTTATGACTGTGCACGACTTCAGTACACAATACAACACAGAACAGTTCTGATAATGTTCCTCTAACCTCCACACAAACATCATAGCTCAGACGTTGTCTGTCAGATAAGACTGAAATCAATCATTACGTATAAATCATGGAAGACATTTCGATATTCAAGTTTACAAGTTCAATTCATTGCAGCAAAACAGTCAGTTCAAGATTCATGAAAAGCAGAATGCAACAAGTCACAGTCTGCAAAGAGTTAACGAGACCGACTGAATCCTACCTCCACATAGTCTTTAGCATGGCCCCAGTCTCTCTTCGATTCAATATTTCCTAGTTCAATGTACTGCTGCTGACCAAGTGCAATCTTGGCAACCGCTCGGGTGATCTTCCTTGTAACAAACGTCTCACCTATAGCCCAAATGTAGCCATAACTATCACTCGTGACAACAAAGACAACACACTGGTACCTAGAACTCAGCCGGCTCTTAATCCTAAACCACTATCAGTAGCATCATCATCATCATCTCTGAAAGGACCTATCATGTGTTATGTGGGACACTAACTTTACTCAGCCAGTTACTCTAATATATTTATTATAAAACTGTACAACTTAGCATCAAAAATTTTTTTTAAAAACTAATGTTTACAAATGCACTCAATCAAAGGCTGTACTAGATCGTCATCAAATTCATCACTGACTGAAAAGGATTTCACAGCTGGTCTTACAGCTAACACAATCTGACGACACTGATGTCTTGTATTTAGTAAAAAAAGGATTAAAATGAAAAGAGAATCTAAATTCAGCAACAACAAAACTGTGTCAACTCTTCTTGACAAGATCCATCCATGGACTACTAGCGATAATGTAGCTGACGGCATCCACCTTACGCCTGAAATATTGCACAAGATCTGTAGGAAGACAAAACCCCCCCAATATGTCATCAGGTCCTGATGAGTATCCTCCGTACCTGTTGAAGAACATTGTCTCTGCAATATCATCACTAGTTGTGCTTGCTATTTCAGTACTTCTTGTCAATAGGCAGAGTAACCGCAGCGTGGAAGACTGCCCATACAATACCATCTATAAGAAGGGCGACTCCTCCGATCCTTCCAACTATCGTCCAGTATCGTTGACAAGTGTTTTCAGCAAACTGATGGAGAGAATAGTAGTTTTATAACACCTGTTCAATTACCTGCGAAATCACAGTTTAATCTCTAAGCAGCAGCATGGGTTCCTGTCCAAAAGGTCAATGGCAATGAGCCTGCTGGAATCATTAAATGACTAGTTTTATATAGTACTTACAGTGTCGTATTATTGTTTGTGTATTTGTATATTTCATGTTTTATTTTTTTTAGCAATTTTGTGTAACTTGCTGATTTTATTACTTGTATGTATGCACATTGCAGGCAGCCTCTTGGCCCGTATGTTGCTTAAATAAATAAACAAGTACTTTGCTCAAAAAAACTCCTACAAGCTCTTAAGCCATCAATACAAGCTCTTAAGCCATCAATACTGAGAACCCACCAGTACAATCCTATAACTGCAACTAAACTCTATACACTCAACCACTATAACATATGGTTAACTGCAAACATGAATGCCAAGCATAACTGTAACTTGGTTAATGAACAGCAACTAACACATGTCTACAGGAGCATGCCACGCACTGAACACGGAGGCTGCAATCGGCTAAGCACTCAATCGATCTATTGAAAAGATCCGATTTATAATGAGCTAACGGACCACGTAGAAAAATGCACAAGGCCAATGTAAAATCATGGAAACCACAAACTAAAAACCAACGCAAAATTGTGGCAGATGTGACATTTGTTGTTTTGTTTGACTGCATGAGAAACGTCTCTGCATAATATTTGCAGAATATATATTTACTGGTATCAAAGCACAAGCCGATGTCTGTCTGAATGCTATGGACACACCCATCAGCAGCAGGATGTGAACCCTTGTAACTAGGCGAAAAGTTTGCCGTCAACTCTGTTCAATAACTATCTGAAATTCTACACCCGCACTTCCCCAGAATTTATACCTAAGTTTTTTACGAGAAAGCAGGAGCTGACCTCGGCGTGGACTTTCGTGATTAAACAGAATGCCGTTGCAGGCATAGAGATTATACGCCTCTCGGTAGTTGAGTACAATCCAGTACGCGTAGAGCTTTGCAGCTCCTGGTATCACCCAACAATGAACCAATGTACAAACATAACAAACTTAACTCTATGCTTCACAACAACTATCACTAGCAATGCATGCAGCATGCAAAATGACCACAGATCACACCGTGTCGATGGCATGCACAAAATAAGCAGAACTGTCAATAAACATAAATTGAGTTAGTAATTCACTCATTACGGCCCTCAACAGCACAAATAGACAGTTGGGCAACGTAATGAAGCCGGCAGACTGTTTACAAACATTAAGAAAATCTTTCCCCAAAATAATAAAAATCTGTAGAATTTATTGCAATAAAGCAAAGTTTCACTTAAAATCAAAGGTTCTTTGGTGTTCTCCAAATATCAACTGAGAAACCAAATAGAGACTTAAGCTTTAGTCAGAAGGGAATTTTTATCTCATTCGTTTAGTCCACTGTCATAAGTTTCAAGCTCATTTACACAACAAAAGCAAAATTCAATGCATGCATATTCACGAGACCGGTGCATGCATAATTAACGCAGCATGCCCGACTAGCAGGCAGTAAGTGGCACCTCGGCGCGGGCTTTCGTGATTGAAGAGAATTCCGTTACATGCATACATTGTGTATGCCTCGCGATAGTTTACCACTATCCAGTAGGCATACAACTTGGCAACACCTGCAAGCCATGTAACATCCATGTTGTCTGAGGTTCCATCTGCCAAGTGATTACTCAGCATGGACACGTTTAATCTGTTATTTCGTCTATGTGAGATACAGCATTAACAGTCATGCCTCATTATCAAATACACATCTCAAGTCATTTACAAGTAAGTAAGTAAGTAAGTAAGTAAATGTTTTTCTAAGGCGCGGCATATCGAGGTCAGAGCGCCGTGTTCATGCTTCGCCAAAAAGGTGACTCTCAACTGTTTTATGCTGTTATTTTATCTACTCATCCATTCACTAGTGCACCACACAGCAGCCACAAATGGAACAGGAAATAAAAGCATAAAACCTCACACACTGCATTTCATTAAAAAAGAACCGGGACCAAATTCAGCCTACTTTGACAGCCATAAATTCAAATTATATGAAAATCGCTCAAAGCACGCACGAATTATTGTTCATTGTGATTATGAAATAAATGTTGTTGCTTTCTTAGCTGTTCTCTGTCGATCTCGCTAATATGCAAGGTCTCCAATACGTCAAGTGAACAAGCAGAAATAACAAGAAATATTCAAATAAAAATCGCACTAAACCTTCCACAATCATTATTTACAAGAAATCTGTTGGTCATACAGCATAACGCTTTATGTAGAATGCTCTACAGTGACTGTTCGACATGACTGCCTTTCATAGCCACACAAGAGTGAAGAGGTTAATGCCACTATTTGACTGCATTGTCGATCACTCTGTGATCCAGGCGTTCCCATTCCTCAATGATACGTAATTACTGACGTCATCATTTGCAAAGAATATTTAATATGTAACATATTTTAAAACAGCCAAACAACAGCATCACTAAAGCTGTGTAATTAAGCAAAGTTTCACTAATTTACGCCTACTGGTGCCTTTTTTATGAAACACTATGTATACATATGTTTTAAATCTTATACCTTAAAACCTTACGTCTTGGCAGGCAAAAGCTCAGAGATTAAACTGTTAACTGGACGACATTTTCCACTGTTACCTAGACAGACAATCAATTTAATGCTGGATTTTATTGCACAATGCGTGATACAATTTCGAGCAATCACATTTCCGCATGATAGCTGAGAAACTGAACCGAGTTATTTTCAATATTTAGCAACTGCTGCAAACCACTTCATACTGCTGTTAAGCATCCTACTGCACTACTAGGCAGCTAATAACGCCATGTGAGCAGCAACGAAGACGTTAACTGTGAGTTAAATAATGCCGACATGACTGTAATGTAGCTGCAGAATACACATACAAAGTTGAACAGATGTGACAATGTGGGAGAAACAGGTTCATTGTCTCAGAGATACAGAGTTCAACTGTATGTGAACTGAAACACAAAAGTTTACGCTCAGAAAAGCATAAAACATAGAATAAAACTGCAAATAAATGTGAGCACAAGACTGTGAAGTATTACTCTATGCCAGGATTAAAAATGACATCACAGCTGAAGTGATACAAGCAGGGAAACGACATCCCAGCAAACAAGTGATCACTAGCAGTGATAACGCAAAGCATAGAGTTCAGCAGTAAGTAAATATACAAACCACAGAGTTTAACAGTGATAAATGAAAACGATGTAATATATGTTAAACTATTATTACAATATCTACAGCACACACCAGTAAATGAAGTGGTACATTTTATTATCATTATTATTATTAATACTATTACTATGATTAAAATGTATAGATGAAAATGCAGTTAAATGCTGCCGGGAGACTAATTAGGAAAAAGTGTTCACTGCGTAGCATTAAGGTGGACAAAAAACAGACAAGCTTAAGTCACGTTGGTGTCAAGAAGTGACAAACAATACATCTGTTTACTTGTCACTAAGACAGATGACATACATACATACAACATATCTGAGCACTTTAAAGATAACGGGCCTACATATAAACCGTCATAAAAATTCATCTTTTGCTTTTCTTACTTATTTTACTTATAGAAAAATAATCAGACGGACAGAGAGACAGGCAGACAGAATACACTGATAAGTCTACATCCGCAATACTGTGCACAGGTTCTTGTAGACCCACACACTGTTCTTCTTTCACACACTGCGGCATACAGTGATTTACACTGTAACCTCAAAAGTTACAACTCTATGGTGCGGCAGAAATGTGTATACTGTTACTGAAATGATGGAACACACAGCAACTAATGAAGATCGATTGATTGAGTAAGGTTTAACGTTCCACCAGAGACATTATAGGTCACATCGGGGACGGGTATTTACGGGCCAAATGACCCAACCAGCAGTGTCAAAGCACTGAAGAATGGAGATGTTGTGCTACATGATAAGGACTGCGCCATGTTGTCTTACCATACGGTGAGCGAGGGTAGAATGGCGTCGTCTCTTTCTGTGGAATCTCTTGTACTTTACCGTAGAGCTCGCTGGTCGACGCCTGGTAGAAGCGAACCTGAGTGCTGAGGCCGACCGTGCGGATTGCGTCAAGAAGACGCAAAGTACCGACAGCATCCACGTTGGCTGTGTACTCACTCAGGTCAAATGATACCTACACAGCAGCAGCAGCAATGACGATGATAATGATGATGATGATGATGATTGACGGTAATGACTAATCACTCAGGTCAGCTCTCAATAGAAGGCAGTCACTGCAGTAGCAGCAGAGCTGACAAGAAGCTTTGGTCATGTTAGCTATGGGTACTGGTAACTAACACTAGACCTAACAGGCTAACAAGCAAATAAGATGAAAAAGTCAATACATTCAATATCAGACAAATACAGCGACGACGAAAAGTTCTGATCACAGAGGTTATCATTATACATGCTGACAATATGCGGAAATAGATGTGAGAAATGTGCAAAATAAACGTAGATACTTTGACGTGACTCTGCGCAGCCAAGTTGTAGATTTCAGTCGGTCGAACTTCGGAAATAATTTTCACCAAACACGAGCTGTCCGTCATGTCGCCGTAGTGCAGCTTGAACTTGGCTGAAGTATGTCATACACACAACTGCACAGTTACTCTGAGATCCAAAACATCAAACACCACCTGTAAGCCACCCATCTCTCATGTCGTACTGCATAGTGCTGATATATCAGAGTCACCTGTTTTCAAGACTGCTTTCTTTCATTTCCGGCTGGTTCCTAATTTTTTCTAATCAACTTCTTTTAAAATGCTCGGTTTTCTACCCGGATTAAATCATACTGCACTAATTACTAATAAGACCGACTAAATTTTTGAATAGTTAATTACTACAATTAACAATTAGTTTCAACCATTCACTTTGTTGTACCGTGCTTTTAGAGCACTGAACATTATCTTTACAGATCTTTTTGTTACAGATCTTTTGTCAAAATAAACAGTTGATGGATGACAGGAATCTTTACGGGCAGCGAATGTATCATAACATCAGTTAAGTTATATCCGTAATGTTCTGTATAACTGTGATGTTAACTCAAATTCCTCTGGAGTGTGCCATGAAGGCAGTAATAACAGGATTGTGGATTGGAATGGATTGCTGGAGCTAAGATGTGATATAACTGCAAGCTGTACAAACTTTCAGCGTGGCCCATGTTCTGCCACATGATACTGACCTCCCTCGGCATGTGACAGTGGGTTTTCATAGAGATGTTCTATGCGGTGTGTGTTGAATGTACTTGCACGACGTATGATACCATGAACCTACATACACAGCCACAGTCACAGTCACAGTGTGGTCACGCCACTCTTCAACTCAACTATCTAGTCACCTCCCCAGAAAATTGAAAAAAAGGCAAAATTGTGCAAAATTTACGGAAAAAGGGGGTTGAAAATTGATGGGAAAACTGCGCAAAAATCGACAAAATTTGTGCCAACGTTGTGTGCATGTTGTATGATTGTAATGTACAAAAAGAAAAAAATTCTGGCCAAATTAAATAGGCCTAGTACATAGCACTTGATTATTTTATAGACGTTTTTTTCAAGTATTAATCAGCATGGAAAACAATACTAATCAAAATATAAGCAATGAAATGAATGTAAAACAGACCAAAAAAAGTATACGCAATCACAAGAAAATAGTAAAAAAAATGTGATACATGCATTAACACACGTTATGAATAGGCCTACAGACATTTAGGCATACATACATCTTCAACAATCAACACTGTTTAATATAAGTCACATTTTGACAGTCACATTCACAGTGGTCGTTGCCATCTAGGTACAGACTAAGAGACAGTCTACCAGGTCTACCACTCTACCTGTCCTTCAAGCACTATCACGTTATTCTGACTGGTCATAAACTGAATAGACGAGTCAAACTATGGCTACACATTACCAGCTAATAACATGATTTTCCAAAAAAAAACAGCTGAGCAGTACAGTGCACTTATATTCTTCACATTATCACAGAACACATAAAACATGTATTAAAAAAGTAAATGTAAATTACAAATCAGTATGTTCAAGCTTCTGTGCTAGAATCCAAACTGCAGCACCTCACCTGGTAGCCTTTGCTCAGTAGGAATTCAGCTAAATATGACCCATCCTACATGAATGAACACAAACCATACATCAAGTCCACATAAAACACAAAACTACACACATGTAATGCAGCCTACCATATATTATGCTTATATTCAGCTACCGGTATAGCAGATGGCATGACGAACATATATAAAGTGACAACAGTGACCATGAGTGTCACTTATCCGTACTTTGATAGATGTCAAACACTCCTCATTTGTGTACAAGTTAAAGTGTTTGCTACTAAGAAAAAACGTCAGAAATAGGTGCAACACCCACAGCGATTAACCGTCTCGTGTATTTGCACATCAGCCGATGTGACAGCAGCACCAGCATGCAGCGGTGTGGGCAAGCAGTGGCGGGGGCAAGGCAGGGCGGCTGCCCGTCATGCATTCACTGTTGCCACCTACAGGCCGATGACTGATTTTTCTATGCTTTAAAACGTACTGGTAGTCATTTTTCAACGCCTCGACTCATTCTCGCCTGCCCACACACATCAAAGGCCGCGCAGCAGTGTTGCTTACGTAATGCCCGCATTGTCACTGAATGAGTGGCATGATGCGTCACTTGCCTAGCAGTACTCACCCGCATACTTCAGCATGACCCCTCGTGGGGTCATGCTATTTAATGCTAGCAATGCCTGCAACGCCGCAAGCTACGTCAAAGGAACCGCTCACGTTGTTGCCAGAGTTTATTGATGCAAACAGTTGGCATGAGGTAGGGTATGTGTGAAAACAAGTACACTGCAGGCACTACAGTAGCATAACTAGGGTTGTCAGAATTCTGCAACAAAAAAAAATGAAAATTCTGCGCGTGTAACTTGCAAATTCTGTGCACCAATTTTGTAAATTCTGCACTAATTCTGCTCACTTTGGCAAGTCGATTTTTCCACATTAAAGTTATCAGTGGCGGTTCCGGCAATCCTTGAGAAGTGGGTGCCTTATTCACAACGGTACTTATTTAACGCTATCCCTGACACTAACCATAACGCTAACCCTACTAACCCTAATACTTGATACCGTTGTGAATAAGGCACCCACTTCTCAAGGATAGCCGGCGGTTCCTTTGATGTAGCTTGTGGGTGTTGCGGGCGTTGCTGGGGTTAAATAGCATTACCGCCCTTCGTGGGTTACACCCTAACCCTAATATAACCCGGCGTGTGACGAGTTCACTCTATGACAGCTGGAATCGATCAACATATGTACCTGTCCTGTTATACCAGTAATCAGAGCTATATTACACTTTCTGTCTTTCCACGAACAGCCCCCGCTACAAGTGCCGTTTCCTTCCATAATTCCATCCACATCATTTTGTTGCGCCGCCATATTGTCAACAAACAGCTGCGTGGACATAGATAAATTTATTAAGTATATTTAACTACCTTATCTATGGTAATTTTTTTAACGAGAAGGCTGCCTGTGAGTGTGAGCCTGTGACTGTGAGCCTGTGGCTGGCTGACTCTGAGTGACTCAGTCACTTGCGGGCTGGCTCTGTTCTTTTCTGGGTAGCAACTACTGCCAACTAGCAAGATAGGAAATTATTAAATAACACCGGTAAGTAATAACACGAATGATGTTCGACTATGCGGCAAACTGTTCCAATCGTGAGCTGCGGCGACGTGACAGGCTTCGTCGCCGATCGTTGACAGCCGCTGCGCTTAATTAGGCCTACGGCGGACGATCAGCGACAAAGCATGTGAGCGGAGGGTGAGTTGAGCGGAAAACGGAGCGGAGCGGCCGAATATCGGGTGAAGGGGAGCGGAGCGTGGAGCGGGCGTGGCAGAAAATCGATGGAGTGGGAGCGGAGCGCGGAGCGGGAGGTCGCGGAGCGGAAACGGAGCGGGAGCGGGCTGAATTGGCCGCTCACAGCCCGATCCAACCTAACATTTCACTAACTTAATAACGTCCATAGTCCGCATTCTACTCTTTCAGTCTTCACTCTTTTACTCTTCATGCACTGCCGTGTTACTTGTTCAAACCCGGCCAAACCTCATACCTATAACCCAGCCCACCATATTCTTAACGAGACCCAATCTATCTCGTCGACATCACACATGACGCGTTTTAGCGAAATGTGCAGTTAAATGTAAATGTAATGTAAATGTAAACAGTCATTTGTATTGCGCCCCCTACAGTACAAGTAATGACCGATGGCGCATAACATAAAATGGTAATGATAAAATTATGATAAGAATAATGATAACGATGATGATAATGATA
>Ga0209562_1001038_pt1 | contig 10267 bp, 4 predicted proteins | sample WorMetvacBELIZE2_FD_187399 | JGI IMG/M metagenome (GOLD analysis project Ga0209562, IMG submission 187399) | Marine gutless worms symbiont microbial communities from Max Planck institute for Marine Microbiology, Germany - Olavius vacuus BELIZE.2... | ecosystem: Host-associated > Annelida >...
GTTTCCGCCCATTTTTGACGGCGTATCGGGCCTGATCTATCCGCCGTCAATACTGGCCGCGCTGGCCGCCACGGCGCAGTCGACGGCGTCAGCGGACATACAGTCCGGACTGACTGACAAGTCGGTGCCGTCTGCCGCGGCCAGCGCCGCCGCGGCGACTACACATGGACGGTCAAGAGGACGACGTCGTGGTGGTCGCGGCGGCCGTAACTCGTCCGTGTTTATTTCGAGTCTGTTTCCTCAGCAGTCATCAGGTGCTGCGATTGGCGACGACGCCAAGTCTGGACGAAGACGAGGCACTCGAGGTCGACAGGGCAGAGGCCGTGGTAGACAGCGAGGCAACGAGCCACTGTCGATGGCTTACATGGAACTCGAAGTGAGTTGTCGTAAATGAACTTGGTTTGTAGGTCATTGTTGTGATGTTGTTAGTGATGGTGACCTGCCAACTGTAAATCCTCTTCCGTTATTTGAAGTATCGTTATGGTATTTTTAAACTTTTAGGTAAATTACTAGACCTAAGACGTCATTCAGCCTTGTTTTACCAAAAAAAATTCTGACACAATATTTTTCCGGGAAACGACTATCCGGGGAAAGTGACTGTCCAGGAAACGTCTGTAAACCTAATGACCGATTGTAAAATTCTGACAGCAGACATTTGTTACTTTGAAAACATGGCGTTCCATTGAGGACGAAATGATGTTTGTTTGCATTCAATTATTTGCAAAGCGTTGAGTGTATTTCATTGCGTCTGATGTTGTGTGCTTGTCCAGCGTCGTCAGTACCTCGAGCAGATGCTGCAGCAGCACTTAGCTCAAGTAGATCAACAGACGACCAGCGCAGCAACTCCTGCTGCTGCTGCTGCTGGCGTCACTGGTAAAGATGTTGGTCAGTCAGCGTCGAGGACTTCGCGGTCGTTCAAGACGAGCGCTAGCGGCAGTTCGCGGTCACAGCAGCATAGCACATTGACGAGCAAGTTGCTACATCACCAGTCCAAGCTGGAGCAGGCGCTTACGGCGGACACTGCGCCTGGTGACGCAGCATTCGGCAGCTCTGGTCTGGACGCTAGTCAGAGCTTGGCAGCTGGCATTGAGAGCGGCGGAGGTGCCGCTCTGATGAGTAACTTCGCTGCGTTGGCGACTGGCAGTCGTCAGTTGACATCATCCACATCACTTCGTACTGACTCCGGTGAGCGACCTTTCTAGTAAATATTTTCACGTCCCTCTGCGCTGCTTAATTTGTTGACTGCTTGTGAACTTACACAGTGTTGATAGGTGGTTTAGACGACAGATGTAATTTTAGTTCGAGCACTTTTGGAAGTGAGTGTTTTGTCAACGTCACGAGTATGATGACGATGTTGTATTGTGCATTGGTGTATCTTCAAGAGCTGTTCTAAGCTGCTGGTGTGAAATGTGTATGTAGATGCAGGCAATGAGGAAACAAGCTCTGCGTGTAGTTCAGATAGCGAGGAAACCCAGTCAACGCGAGGCAGTGATGCCAGTCATGCAGCGTACAGCGGTGCTAACAAACGAAAGCAAGAAACTACCGACGGTTAGTGTTGGAATAACACACAACGCCATTTGACAGTCATACATGTCAGAGCGTTTGGACTGTGGCAGTGATGTTTTTATGAACAAGAACAGGAACAAAATGTTGATTTCTGTGCACAAAAACGGAAATAAGAATGATAATTATCACGCTATAATAAAGTCAGGCTGACAATGGTAGTCTCTTGTTGTTGAACTTCTTGCAACGTTCCTTTCATTAGATTGCCAGATCGATAGGTCGGAAGACCTTAAGCTTTGCCAAGTGCCCATGAACTTTTCTTTCTTTTCTTTTTGATCACTACAGCAGTGCAGTGGATGGCCATCAAATGTATTCCAGAGGTTCGGTCGTTTGTAAAGCTTCAACAATTGGTATAGAGATCTTGCCCACCCCCCCTAATTTTCACCAGGTGTCAAAAAGTGCAAAATTTGCCATGGTTTTCAACATCACTCTGCTTTGAGCCGCCCGCATTTGAAAATGCAGCAAGATATCCAAACTCTGAAACAAAGGTGTAATGCTGTGATGATCGCCAGGTCGCCCTATGACCTCGCAGTTTGGTGAAGTTGGGTCTATGCATCCCTGAGAAAGCTCTGTCAGTTGTGCCTCACTCCTAAAATTGTGCGGCAAAAATGTGCTAAATTGTCAATAACTCAGCCACTGATAATTCAATTTCGCTCAAACTTTGTACAGAGTTTAAATGCACGACAGACGTAGTGCTGTAGAAGTTAAGGTCAAGAGGTCAAAGGTCAAGGTCACAGCATGACATAACGTATCACCAGCAAAAATGCTATAACTCGGGCACGGGTAAGTTGTCACGTTTTAGCGCCACGGAAGTCTTTTGACATTCTGGCGCTTTACAAATCGGATTATTATTATTATTATTATTATTATTATTGTCGAAGGTCAAACTTGGTGAAAATGTCATTGGATTATGGTGTCCGTATCGAATAATAAACAGCACTGAATGCTGAATGGAGCAGTTAAAATATGACAGAGATGCTACACTATGTTATGAACATGCCATAAACCAAAATTGAGAAACTACCAGTGAACTGTGGCTGTGGAGTTTTGCCTTTTGTTGTGTGTCACATGATGATGTTCATTGGCAGACTGTTTAACAGCAATATAATTTGTGTAATTGGTTGCAGATCTCCCAGTAAAGAAACGCCGAAGAACTATTCTTGACGAGAGTGTTCTTCGTATTCCTTTGGACCAGGGGTACAGTATTTTTTAATAACAACTTTGACTTTTACAATAAGAAAATTGCTTCATTACTATCTATTGCTGCTAAATATGCTGCTAAATTGATCATAGTAAATGTAGATTCGAATTTGTCTTCATTTTGTATGTGGCAATTAACAACAACTAACAAGGGTTTTTCTGACATGAACCTAAGGTTCCTTTCATTAGGTTGCCATATGTTGTGTGTTTGATGACAAGAATGTCGCAATGGATCTGAATGCTGTGTAGTTGGCAAAGGGAAACGCGTGTCCGCAGTTTCACTCCACGGAAAATTATCGGTGAAGTTCTGTACATTACGCCATGTGAACGTAAGCTGCGCAATTACAACGAAGTGGATAAGGTGTGTACTGACGTGATTTGTGTGATGTTTTGCCAGTATCACCAGTAGTTTGCTATGCTGTTTAACTGCCACTTAGCTGGGGAGTCTGGCTTTCATCAGTGTCGGAAATTTTTGTTTTGTTTCATTGTTATATAACTGACCATTTCCAGGTAACTTCCCAGGTGCAGTCGCATCTGTCACGATTCCGGTGTTCTGGTCCATAGCCGGAAGCACGACCTCGGGGTTTGGTGGACATCAGTTATCCATAAAGAACACCATCTCTGTTATCTGTTCTTGAAAACATCGATTGAAGAAGCTTGGACTATACGATCCAGTAAGCTGTCCCATCAGTTAACAGATTTGTTGGAAAAAGTACTTCTGAATGTCCTTTGAAAAGCTTTGTTTAGAAATTACTAGTGAGTGGCTTCTGGTGCGTCCTACGGTGTCAAGAACAAAGAATGATTCAGTGCTGAACATGCAGCTTGGTGTACTTTGGTAACCACTTACGCCTACAGCATAGTGCAGTAACGATTTTTTGCTAGAAATAATACATGACATACTTATGTGTGCTTCAGTTTCTTGAGAAAAGTGGATTTCCACAGTTGTGTCGCGAGAACTTCACTTTCAGTACAAAAGTAAACATCGGAAGATTTTATGAGCAGCGTCCAACTTCAGACGAGGTGAGAAAGTTATCATGTATTAATTATATGTATTTCTTTCTACACAAGCAGCCATGGCTTAGTGGTTTAGGGCAGTGATATGGTTTATTGAGACTAGAGAAACCTAGTCTGAAGTCTTGGTCTCAGTGTTGGTCTCAAATTGCATGGTTCTGGTCTCAAGTCTAAGCCACAACTCAGTGGCGTGTCATCTGGTAACATGTTTTCATTCTTACTGAGACAGTGTATTTCTTTCTGAATGGCGATGCATGATATTAAACTATACAGTGTAATTTTCTCCCAGCTGACTGCATTATCAAGGTCAAATAAAAGCACTGTTATAGTTGGGAGTGTATTGTTAGTATTATTACTGGTATTGATTCACTACAAGCTGACATGTTAGCTTTATTCTATAAAAGGCTTTCGGGCCTATGGCCTGAGGTGATACTGCTTTTGTCTGTGAGGGCAGGGTGTTAATCTGCTAGGGCACGGGGGTTACAATGGAAATATAACAGCCACACACAGAGCTTCATTAGAGTACTAGGTTACATAAGCAGTATCATCTGTTATGAACTGAACTGTGTAGAGTACTGTATATTAGAGGTCTGCATTGGCTATGTGGCCTATGGACCAGGCTGGGCCTGAAAATAAAATAATTTAAATGGGCTGTACTGAGCTGAAGCTGGGCTGAGCCGGGCTTGATTTTTTTCTGAAATGGCAAGGGGCCAGGCTATGCTAGGTCCAACAGATGGCCAGGCCGGGTCAGAAAAGGGCCTGTGTAGACCCGTGCTATGTATTATGTGCTTGTGTGTCAGAGTGCTCACTACTGTGTCAGGTGATTATGCGCTTGTGTATCATGGTGCTCAGTACTGTGTATTATGTGCTTGTGTGTCAGGGCACTCAGTGGGTTCTGTTGACGGCTGCTGAAGTCAAGGAGCGATTTGTTGTCATAGAAGAGCGCAAGAAGCGCATCATTGAGAACAAATTGCGTGCTCAGCTGCGAGAGGAAAAGAGACAGAAATCTGAAGAACTGTTGTCAAAGTTAGCAGAAGCAAGACTGCAGAGAAAACTGGAACAGCAAGGTTCATATCGTCTTGTTGTATCATTAGATACTTAACAGCATTTATTACTTATCGTGGTGCAAACTGTAGAAAGATTGTAACAAATAAGAAGTTATGAGAGAAGTTGTTAATATTTATAAATATGCCACCATCATAGAACGTAGTGTGATGATTGTTTTAACTTGGTGACTAGTAAAGCAGTTTTAGATTAAGTAAGAATTTATGTATACTTTGAAGCATGTACAAAATGTAAGGTAAAAACTACAGTAAAAATTGTCTCGAACTCCATGCCAGTTATAGGACATAAAAACATCACTAACGTGATGCCACAACATAAACACACAGAAAAACGTTAACGAATTAAAAGTTAAAATCTATATCGCAATTAGTCCGTTAGGTCTATTCATGTGAGAGCATTTTTAAATTGAATTGTTCTACTAATGTATTCACAAAGTTGTGAAGAGTGATTTGTGTGATGGAGTCACTATGCATGCAACAATATACTTTGAAGTATAGAATTCCTGGCTTTAATTTTTAAAACGAATATTGAAATGGCACTTTTGATGTTGGATGTAAAACTAACATATAGGTTTTTAGTGGAAAAGTTGAATTCCAATTACTTTCTTGCATGTTCGTGAAAGTTGTCAAGAGTGATTGCTATGATGAGATTGGGTTTACAGTGTTGTTCATGGGGTGCTTCTGATACTTGTGTGGTTCAGAGATGGCAAGGAAGGTGGCAGAGATGAAGATGAGGAAGAAAGCTGAGAAAGAACAGCAGCGCGAGATGCTACACAGAGCAAGACAGCTGCGAGGTCCGAGATAACATCTTGCTGTCGGCATTTTATTAATAAGTGATGTTCATCACAGTGTGTAGAAGATAAAGTTGCTGTTGCTCCTGTGGAGCATCGGTGTGTGCTTGTACCTGTACTGTAGACCATGAGCCGACTGAGTCCGTAGCTAGGTATACCGTCAAGTCTGAGACACTGGACAACACCTGTGGTTACCTTGCCATCTGCGGAGCATTACTGCCATTTGACTGATGCCAAATTTCCTGCTTGATTACAGAGGCACATGTGTTAATAACTTGCCCAGAGTCATGATATGACATAAAATGACCAGGAGTTGAACAATGACCATTTAATGACAGTTATGGCATCTTAACCATTACTCTGTCATACTACTTTATCTGTACATGTAAAGCATTTAGCTCACCACATCATTGATGAGATCACCATGTTGGTGATAGATAGTCTGTGAGTGCCATATTTATTGTGTGGGAAAACTGCAGTGATGGAAGTTCGGCGAATGAAGGAGCGCCAGAAGCTGGCTCGGCAGCAGGAGAGATACCATCGTCAGATGCAGCTGCGCATGGAGCGAGAACTCCGCACTCGACAGATCACCGAGGTCAGTTGTGTTAAGTGCATGTTTTTTACATTAATTAAATTCAAGTTCGAGCTGTTAGTCTAATTTGTTGTGAAGTTAGTGTCACAATCTGGTGCTCGTTCTGTGTGGAGTTATTGTGTGGCAGTTGACATTGTGGCAGCTGATACCATGTAGGTGAGTAAGTCATACTAGATACGGGTTAAGCTGATGAGGTCTTGTCAGTCTTGTCCAGCATCATGTGCTGGTTCGTCAACTGAGTGAACTAAGTTAAGTACAACCAAGAGCAGATCTTAGGTCATTGGATGATACACTTGGTCTGTGGATTAGATATGAATACAGGCGTTGATTAGTTTCAGATGTTTAATTTTATATCGAGCAGAATACAGACTACAGAGTCTTAAATATGGAAGGCAGTGAACTGGTCACTTGCTGAACTTGTTACCTGCCAAGATTTGTGTTAGCATTAGGTACTAAAGACTACTTTCAGGTGATTTTGGCATGTGACAAGGTCACCATATAACCAATTCACTGTGCTATTTTGTGTAGGAGAAGGAAGTTAGGAGACAGCAAGATGTTGCTCTGAAGGAACAGGTATGGATCGTTTGAGTTACTGCAAGTATTTCATTACTGTATCGCATTAGTGCTGTGCTGCTTGTCTGCGTTGTGATGCGTGCATTGGTTTCGTTTGCACTGTATCTTAGTATGAACGGCAGCAGCGTGAGAAGATGGAACTGGAGGAGTCGAGGAAGCAGGCAATGGTTGCCATGGCAATGGTATGTGTGGTTGTAGGTTGCTATGGCGCATGATGGTAATGCATGACAGTTAATGTTGAAATGTTTGTATGTTTCACTGTGCGCTGTTTGGTGTTTGTTGTTAATTGATGCAGTGGATATACAGGGTGTGGCTGAAAAGCATATAGTGACAAAACTGCAGTTTCTTGAAAATGAGTAAATGTTTGTTTCTGTGAAACATTTAGTTGTTATTCAAAAAAATTTGTCATTGTAGTATGATTGCTCAGCTGCACCATGTAGAGAATGAAGTTTTGAAACCTGTTTGTTTGTGTGACATTCGTTGAGCGGTTTCTGTTTGCAGTGTTGAATTGTTGACGCAGACAGTTTGTAGAATGGCAGCTAATTTATTCTTCTACAATAAACATATGTAGGATGTAGATGTTGTCAACTTGAGTTTGTCTGACTGTGTGTCTGCTCGCGTGTGCGTGTGTGCATGCACGTGGAATGTTGCATGCACATTATTTGTTCAGTCGTCAGTGCGTAGTACACAGTTGTAACTGCTGCTGATGCCCTTGCATTATCATTGGCAACCAGTTTTGACTGTGCTGCGTGTCACTTTACAAAGTGTGACGGCAATTACAGTGATAGTAGTAGTACTAGTATTAGTAGAATAACAACAACAGCAACAACAACAGTAGAACAAGAAGACTGCAGTTTCTGAGCAGTCTTGGAGGTGCGTCTACAGCGACCAGCTTGAGTGTGTCTTTCTGTTCCAGCATCTGTTGGCACTTTATCCCGCACACCTTCTGACGATTAGTTTTAGGTGTTTCAGCATTTTTCTCGTGTTTAGTGTCTGCTTATCTTCAGGTCAGTACAACTAAGAGTAAAAAAAAACAAAAAAAAATATTTGTGCAGTGTGCACATTTTTATCCCCATAAGGTTGTAACTTTCCAGATGTGATTTTTTCAGAACATTTGTAATCTTTCAAATTCTGTTCTTCATTACGGTGGTATATTATCATTGTGGCTCTCAGGTTATCATAATCCTCGTGAGTAAGCTGCCAGCTGGAACATAGCCGTATTCACAAATTGCATCCATACTGTATGTTCAGGTGGAGTAGAGTCCCACATTGGCAGGTTGCAGGTCAGACTCACTGATTTGCAACCAGGTCAGCCTTAGCCTTTGTCTTGGGCACATGCAGTTCTTCAGCATCACAGTCTGCGTAGCATGGTCATGGTCACAAGAGCTTGGTGCTCTTACAAGATGACCAAAAGGTGCAGAGATATCTGAGGCTGAGAAGCTGGTGTGCACCGTGACAGACGTCACAAGAGTTGAGCATTGCTACTGTGGTCGTAAGACGATGCGTGCAGTATATAATAATCTATGGTCACTCTTGCTCGTCCACCTACCCGGTCCTCTTTGGAAATCACTAATCGCTTTTTTCAGTATGCTGCACCTGGTCTACGGAAGGAACTCCCCACTGATCTTCGCGAGCCTCGTCAAACACAGTCTCCTTCACTTTCACCTATCACACATGGCAGTTCATCATCATCTTCACCATCTTCACGATCACCACTTGCATCTTCTCTTACTTGTTCAGTAGCTCTGAACTAAAGACTTGACTCTTCGGCAAATCATTTCCTCCATAGACCTTTTCCTTTCCTACCGGACTGATTCCACGGACTCTCTGACCACTTAATGTTTTATCTGCTCAACGGCTGGACTTGTTTGCATGGTGTGTTAGACTAAGCCGGCTCTGAGTCGGTTTTTGAACGCACTTTAAATCATTGCACTTTTCATTTCATTTCATTTCATTTCATTTCATTGCACTGGTTGACCATCTACTTTGATGTTCAGTCTGCCAGTGTTTACTACATATGAACGTCTTCTTTCACGTCACATTCATTATATTACAGCTAGGATTAATCACTTTTATTGCGAGTTAGATTTTGTGACCCAAATTACGTGCTGATGATGATAATGATGTTAACATGTGTGAAATTTGTGCTAGGAACGTGAACGTCGTCGACTTGATATGCTTATGGCAAAGGCACTGGAAGCTCGGAAGAAGGAAGAGGTAATATTGAGTTGACGTGGAGGCCAGTTATTACCATGCAGTGATATTGCATTGCACATTACTTGCTGTGGCAGTTCTTTCTGTCGTACTGATGTACTGTGTTGAAATTGACTATGGAGCATTGCATTGTTTCTCTGAGATATCTGATCTTGTTACACTGAGTAATTGTAGTAACCGTGTGTGGGTGGCAGGTAAAACTGTGTGATCCCTTGGTTACACAAGGGGCATTATTGGAGCACTTTAGAGATGGTGCATTATCAAGCACTATAAAAATTCACCTTAACTTCGCTTTACAACAAGTGAACTGGCTGTCAATTACATAATAGTTTTTTTGTCTTTCTCTGATATATTGTAAACATTGATTGAAGCACTTGTTGTCACAGCAACAAAAAGCTGTACACTGAACGTTTATGATGTTTGGATTGATGTCTGATTACAAGTAAGTAAGTAAGTAAGTAATTCTTTATTGCACAAATGACAAACGCACTTGTGTTACAACATAACAAAAAAGAGGAAAATACATGATATGTACAAAAAAAACATACAACTGAAACTGTTTGCAGCGTAACAGATTAGTGGGTTTCGTTAGTGTCAGTGAAACTAATCTAATTTGGCTTGAATGTTTGTGCAAGTCTGTATGCAAGTTTCCTAGCTGTGATAATTGTCTGGAGCATAAGATAGAATATTATCAGTTGACTGTCTGTGTTGTATTGTGTACCACAGTGGTGTAACAATAGGCACACTTGTTTGAGCAGTTCGTAGAGGTAAACTAGGGCCTGTTGGTTTAGATTTTGTTTCTTTTGTATGTTTTTCATAACTAAGGTCATTTTGTCTTACTAAGGGTTACCAGTAGTTGTTTTTGTATTTTCTTTGATTGTTGTGAGTGGTTGTGAGTACCATTGCAGTTGAACTGAGTTATGTGCTGAATGTGTGCTGAATTCTCTACACACTCAGGCACCGTGTACAGAAGTTGGAACTTTGCTGTATTGCTTGTATGTTGCAATGTGCCAGGAGAAAGAGCGCTTAAAGGCTGAAAAGAAGAATGCCAAGAAACTAGATAGAGAGAAAAAACTGGTTTGCATTAGTTTGTTGCATTTGGTTTCTTTTGAGCTGTTTTGCCGTCCATATCCATATATATATATATATATCTATCTATATATCTATATATTCGTATAAAAATTCCAGTTGACAAATCGCAACAAGAGTACATGAATAAACAGCAAAAAGATGTGGTTGTAGTTCCTGTGTTTTGCCGC
>Ga0209562_1001039_pt1 | contig 10264 bp, 6 predicted proteins | sample WorMetvacBELIZE2_FD_187399 | JGI IMG/M metagenome (GOLD analysis project Ga0209562, IMG submission 187399) | Marine gutless worms symbiont microbial communities from Max Planck institute for Marine Microbiology, Germany - Olavius vacuus BELIZE.2... | ecosystem: Host-associated > Annelida >...
GTTCTGGGCCGAAAACGGATTTTTGCGTATTTTTAAGGCCACAGAACGCTCCTTTTGTACCTATATGACAAAATCTGAGGGGGACAATTTGCATTAGCGTCCCCCTACTCCAAATTCTGGGGTGACTTGTCCCCCGTCCCCCGTGATCTACGCCCATGGGACACTGCAGTGGCGTCATGTTATAGCGAGTGGCGAGTAGACGTGCAAGTCAAACACACAAAGTAAGCGTACGTGACGTCTAGGCCTACCAGTCAGATGTCTCGAACACAGAGAGCCAAGTCGACAGAACTTCGCTCGTTATGTGTTTGCGGTATATTCATTTGTTAGCAACATCATACTCGGAGTGAAGATAGATAGGGATAGATACATAGCAAACATAGCAATTTGATTTGTTTCAAATGTTTGTGACTGTTGGTTCACATTGAATGGATAGCAAGATGAGAAGGTTGGTTTGACGATCCTGACGGTGTGGGTGTGGTGGGTGTGGTCATGTCAGGTGCAGTGGAAGAGATATCACTGCGTGGAGACAACGTCAGCGCCAGGTCACACAGTCAAATCTCCACTCAGTCGACCAGTATTACTTTCACTGAGAACCAACCTGCCCTGCTCAGGTAACGACTTGTGGAACGTTTTCAAGTTTGAACTTATTTTCTGTTTATAGTAATAATAATAATAATCTTTATTTATCACGAAGGCAGCAACACAGTTGAACACACACGTAACAAAATAGACAAGCAATCAAACTAATTTAAACTAATTTAATAATGTTATTACATGTAACATACGATTATTGCCGTTACCGCACTTGTGAAATGTCTGCCATCTTCTATTAGATACAGATTACTACGTAAAACAAATAAAGCATTTATGAGAAAGCTACCATTTTTGGTCTAGCCTATACGGCCACCCAGACAAGTCACTTACTGCGATCACCTGGTGTGTGCATGTGTTAGTATAGAAGATCGATCTGTATTCGAACAATATAACAGGGAAATTGCAAACGTATTTCTTGTTTCAATGTTTCAACGGATACAGCCGCTGAAAGACGTAGACTTATTATTACTATTATTATTATTATTAACAAAGTACTGATTAAAGTGTCACTTAATACTAGTCTAATCGAGGTCGCTGTGTTTAACAGGTGTGAAGTAGTCGGCGGTGGAGCCATGGTCGACCCGCGGCTTTACCTGCTCGACGATGACGTCACTTCCGGTTTCTCGGTGTCGCGCAGTCGTACGACGGTCGGCGCGCGTTGTATGAGACGAGAGAGATACGTCACCGCCAGGTGGAGTGAGGAGTTTAAAGTTGGCGCAGAGCATGACGGGACGTACATCAACTGCAGCATTGTCGTACCTCAGTTTCCGGTTCCGGTCGCCAGTCACGCCGCCAAGTTAACCGTCCGCTGTAAGCAGTCGGACTCAATGTGATGATGATGATGATGATGACGATGATGTGCAATGGTTTAATGTCCACTGAAAAGCTGACTATAAGCCAGCTTACATGTAGTACACACGGTATTGGTATTATACTGGTATTATGAGCCAGGTGAAAGAGATGCGTTTTAAGACTACGAGTGAAGGACCTGCGAGCATGCACTGTCCCAGGAACTGAGTAGCAGACAGCAGTTATAGCGTACATGCATTATTCAGTTGCTGTAGCGGCGACCAATGAGTGACTACAAGCGCAGCTGGTGACAGTCGGTCGCTGAATTACCAACTGATAACGCCAGACACGATGACAAACACCGTGTTACGGTTAGGCGTGATTCGATGACATTGTCATTCTGTCATCAATGAACAGAGCGAGCACTGAGCGCAATCGCATGTGCAATGATATTCGTCTAGCGTGTACACTGTATGGTGGTTTTGTCTGCTGTGAGCTGTCAACTGCCGTCATCGTCCAACCATGGACCATCGTCCGGCAGTGTCACTGTCGTCGCATCATAAACCTCACCTTTCTTTCATCGCTGTCCACTCTGTCGCCCGCCAGACCGTCCAGTCACAGACCGAGCATCGTCAAGTCTACAGACCACTGCGCATATGCAGGCCATGCGAACTGTACAATAGGCCCGATCTCTTTCCTAGTCGCATGGCGTATAACGTGCCTAAACCAGGCTGTAGTTTCTTTAAGTCTAATTTTATTTGCACACGTCAGTAGTTAGGTCTATCAGTAACTGTTGTTTGTTTTTGTGTTGTAACTTGATTGCAATTTACACCTGGTTTGTTACTGCTAGTAACAGCCGAACGTTTGGCTGGAAAGACCTTGACTTTGCTGCGGTCTAGTGACATGATATGCTGAGTGGGACATTAAACGGTACATGACTGTTACTTACTAGAATACAGACGACCACGTAAAACCCGCACTGGACTGGATGTACGACAACGATGTGAGAGGTATTATGTGGTCTGTGACGGTGTCTGCAATGTCACTTTGTTGATCATAATTGATCAACAGTGCACCGCTGCCTGTCGTCTGCAGACAACGACGCTCACTCACTTTTAATGCTCGCGTTTATGAGCTGGCGACGTTTAACGAACTATAATAGACAGTATTGATGCTCCGAGCTAGTCGATGCTGGGTCTACGTGTGTCAGTCTCTGATGATGATGATGATGATAATGATGACTGTTTGACGCAGACTCACCGGTGTTGCACTGCGACGCGCCGGCTGCGCTGCTCGGACAAATGAACGTGGTCATCACCTGCGAGGTCAAGGCCAGGCCGGAGGTGACGGCACTGTACTGGATCAGCGACGTTGAGTCTGGAACTACAATCGTGGCAAGTGACTCAGACGGCGATCTCTGGACGTCCAACATGGTCAGTCTGTCAGCGCTGATTGATTTGATGGTTTCATGCGACACACGTACGAGTTATTTAATACAGAAAATGCCTAAACAATGATTTAAGGTTAAGCAAAAGAGAGAAATATCAATGTAGACGGCAACATGTGCGAGCACACAGTCTAGTGTTGATGTTGTGACGGTGATGAGAACAACAAGTTGACTACTGTCGTTCGTTGAACTACGCCTACTTCACTCGTCCTCTTTTTCTTCCTCTTTGAGTTTGATTCCTCAACGCACACAGACCGCCGTCAACCTCGCCACGTCACACCAGCTGCAGCTTGCCTCTCCAGCTTTTGACAAGTAAAGATGATGACGACGACGATGATGATGGTGGTGGTGGTGGTGATGGTGCTGTGGTGGTGATGGTGCTGATTGTTATCCAAGTCAAGGTCAACGTTTCCAGTATTCTCTTTCACGTGTTCTTCAGTCATTCCGTGCCTCGATGACCTCTGAAGAGTCTACCTTGAAGACTGTTTCGTGATACTGTAACTGGACTGGACTCTGGACTCTGAATGTGACTGATCCGATCCTACTTCCGGCGCATGACAGCTCTATCTCATCAACACTGGGTGCTCGTCATACACGAAATATTGCGACATGATTTGTTGATAAACCAGTAAGTACACTCTCGTAAGATTCGCTCGTCAGTGTTGATGACATTACGCCACGCAGATGACGAGTTGACGAGCTGCGTGTGTACGTGATGTAGGTCGGCGGCGAGGCGCTGCTCGTGTCCAAGTTGCATCTGCGACGTACAAAAGCCGACAGTTTCCGAACGTACACGATCATTGCCGAGAACCTGCTCGGTACCAGCAGTCATGACGTCACACTCGCTCGACGTACGTGTTCTGATAATAAACACCGGGAATGACCGAAACAGTTGCTGCACAAGTGCACGTGTTAACGCCGACCTGTTGGCGATGGCGTCACTGGGGGACGGACGGCCCCGGGTGACACCATCCAGGGGGTGACACCCGAAAGAAATTTCATTTTTGAGGCCGAATTTACAAAGAACACTGGGCAAACGACGTTGGAAAGCGGAGAGAGTGGAAATGGTGACCAGACAGTAGCTAAAGAAGGTCCTGACTTTTGAGAGGACGATAGCTAAAAAAGGTCGTCAATTTTTCTGTGGAAAAATAGGGTGACATGCTGAGTTGTCGCACCGTGTGACATCAACCTTAGTGAGGCCAGTGTCTGTTGACAATGTCAACAGCAGAGCAACATACAGTGAAATGACATGGGTGCGCTGTTACAGCTGGTCAGCCTGGGCGCAATGTATTTTAAACAGTAGCGTAAACTTCTTGAAACATGTCGGCTATCATAATCTGTAATAGGAGGTATTACTTGCAACAGTTATGGCGACAAATGTTTAGACATATTAAGCGGGCCTGGCACCAAATTTCTGCTCAGTTTAGATTAAACAATTTAGTGTGCAGTAACGTTAGACAGCTAGCAGTATTAAAACCGTCAGGTGATATAGCCCTGGTAGGCCTAGCATACTGCTGTTTTGAGTCATCGCATCGCATCTATAATTGGTGATGACAGACCACTTTATAGTAGATAGACTATAGACGCCAATCATGCCGCTACCACACTTGACGCATTTCAGCGCCAAGTGAACTCTTATTAGTAGTGACAAGGCCATTAGAACTCTCACAACACGGCCGTGAAACACTGCACGTCTGTCAGCGGCATGATAGGCGAACTGAAGCAGTGGGTTTCGACGCGTCTAACATCATTGTTAATATAACCGAGCAATAGTACCGGTACAAATAGCACAAGATTACGTTAACGTTGTGATTGAACGTAGTTTATGAATGGTCAGAGCCAACAGACGTACACCGCTGAGATACATACAATAATGAGCGAAATGTCGTCGTTTGCGTTGTATTGTCGTTAATTCGACAGACGCGCGTCGCCGCCTGTCAGTGTCTCAGACGTCTGTCTCTAACAGTACTCTCTACTAGCATTAATTCACTGCCACCACCGCCCAACGTTGCCTTTAGACGAGCATTGGCGACTTATCTCTCTAAAGTCTTTAACTTTCATATTTCGAGACAGACAAGTAACGGTCTGCATGGCTGTGCAATATAACTGTATTAGCCTACTATTACTACCATTTCAGTTTATTTGTACGTTGACAAAACACAACCGTATACTAGTACACTAGACAATATAAGGATATAATAGGCCTACTCAGCGCATTATAATAGGCGTAATAAACGGCAATCAAGCATGCTGTAGTTAGTTGGTTATTGTACTGAGTGGTCAGTCGGTTGTTGTGTCAGGCTACCTGGCACCAGGCGGTACACTCGCTGATCTTCCGGCGTCACTCTCACACTTACATGACGGTGGCGACACGCGGCGAATGTCTGCCGAACTACGACACGCCGAGTTCACATTCAACCGTACACAGAGCGTCCTTAATCAACATCTTATTGACGCGTTGCTATTGTACACACTGCTGCTGATGCTGTTGCCATGGCGTCTCGTTGCCTAGCAACGTTATTAACTGATTAGGAACACGAGTTGCTGAATGTACAGTGTAAAAGCCAGTCAACAATGATCGTGCCGAGTGACAGTCGACTGTAGGCCTGCTCTACGCTAGGCGTCTGTCACACGCACATGCCTACAAAATGAATGAATGATCCGTCAAGTTTGTACTCAAGAATTACGTACGTTAGAGTTAGACGTAACATGATCTTGCTGCAATAAAGTGCGCTTTTTGTTCATTTTGTTTCAACTGCATGTCTCGGCTCTCGGCTCGCTCATCACTTGCGCTGTCTCAACTCATGTGTAACGCGATAAGAATCCCGCCAGCGACAGAGTTATCATTTCATTCCCGTTAAGTTGCTACAGTAGCTGTTAGTAGCTGTTTCATCAAGCTGTTTCATGCTTACAATACGCGTAAGCTCTATCGGTACTCACATCATTATAGGCATATGACCTATAATGTGTCGGTGGGACGTTAAGCCTTACTCAGTCAATCATTATGTACGCCTATTTCACATCGCACGGTAGTCGTTTACCTAACCGACGTTTACCTGACGCCGTATAGGCCTACAGAGCCAAAACTGATGAGTACCTGTATGGCGTAGACCTACCTGTAGGAACCGTGCGTGAGGAGTTCACAGACGTCCTGTTGCTAAGGTTACAGTAACAGCTACACGGCTATTACATAACATGCATTATTGTGTCAAGTCGACTGCTGTTTGGACGTGACGTAAGACTAACTGGATCACGCAACAGGAATGCACCAGTCAGCACAAGGCCGTACGTGTGAGGCTGCTAAAATTGTCAATCGTGGAATTCGAAAATAAAACACATTTGCTTAAATTTTCACATTGTGTTCATCTGAAATGTAACGACATTTACAGTCACCACCAGACGCATTCCCTGGGCTATACAGTGTGAGTCAAAAAATTTAGCCCCCCCTCCTAAAGCTTTTTTCAATATTTTCGCTTTTTAGACTAATTATATTTTCATAAAATTGTGTCAATTTGTTACCGATTTATGTTCATATATATTTACCAATTTTGGTAAAATGGCGTTAATTTTTCGTTTTTGAGTTTTACGCAGTCAAACCGCAGGGGCTTCATCGCCAAGGAGTCTTCAATTCACCTGACCTCAATCCCGTCTGGCGGCAATGCTGGAGTCTTATCACAACCTGCAACCAACAAAGTTGTTGAAATTTAAGGAGTCGGATCTTACTAGTAAAAGTGATAAGCTGCTCATATAACTATTCAGATGCCTAAGTGGACGAAAATTGATGTACATATAGATGTATGGTTGGGCTGTAACTAAGGAAATTTTCACGGGTTTAACGTGAGTAAAAATATCGCAAAAAAGTTTCAGGAGGATACTTTTTGGAATCACACTGTATATACACCAGAACTACACTTCTGGACAAGAAGTGCGTTTTTGACCGGGACTCGGCCCCGAACTCCGCTGCAGGAGCTCAACAGCGCTCACCCATAGCCCGTAGCTGGGCCGCTTTACGGCGAAGGGTAGGCCTATAGGCTAAGGGAAAACGGAAGAGAAGAAAACAAAAAAAGCAAAGTAAGGGAAGGGAGAAAACACCTCCGAAATAAATTTATTACCTCGGCCTTGAATGAGTAGCGAAGCTGTTACATAAGTATAAACTGGTATTTTTACATATCGGCATGATCGTAGTTGGATTTGGCTTGCATGCGACTGGTGAAACGCAGCTCGTAAAACTGGACAGTATTTCGGCTACACACACAGTTATCATAACTGGCCGACGCGAGCGACGACACTGGGAAGTTGCCGACGGCAACGTGCGTCCGTGCAGAAACATCGTTGATAAATAATAACCGTCAATCATGAAACACTCGAGAGAACTGTTCCGCTGCACACGGAAACATTTAACAACGTCACATAAACGACATGACGGCCGCCGTAACGTAACACGGTTCACATACAGATGACCGAATAGCACGCAGTGCCGCAAGGCGTCAACTGTGTACAGACTGTCAACTCTACACCGGACTACTAGTACTGCTGCTGCTGCTGCTGCTGCTGATGATGATGATGATGTGATGCGTCATACATGACGACATTCTCGCTACGACTCGCAGCTCTCAGATTTCTGACACATTAGCTACAACACGAACCACAACAATGAGACCGATGCTAACTTGATGTACAGTGACTGGTTTCACTGGAAGGTCTCAAGTGTGACATGTGAGTATTGGTGACATACTGACGAGGTTGGTGATGATTCACGTGAAACAAGCCGCCTACACGCGACACGTGAACTTGTGAGGTCGCTGACAATGTCTCTTACTGTCATCCGTCTGTCATCATCATGACATCTGCCAGCAGTGAAGCTCGCACGCTGCTACCATCAGTGACATGTTGGCGCTGCTACTGCTGCTGTCTGTCGCTGTGGCTCGTTGTAATTCTACCGTCATCAGACGTACGTGCAGCCCGCTCTCTCAGCGTTCTCGACTCAAAGTTGCTGCAGCTCTACCAGAAATACCGTCAACCATACGACGTCTTCGAACCAGGCTTCGCCGCCGACCCCGACGGGTATGAGTCTAGAAATGCGTTGCAGCCGAGTTACTCCGGTGAAAAGACGTCCAAGGACAGCCACGATAGCACGTTCAAGGCTGGTCCGGATCATTACGACGATGGCTACCACACACGAACAATTCCTTACCATCACGACGCGGGAGGCTACGCCACGCAGAACGCTTTCCAGCCACACTACTCAGACGGGAAGCACAACTACCGAGAAGATGATGGCTATCACACTAAAACAGTCGGATTTCCTCTGTACCAGGAGTATCAACCGCTACGTATCTCCGAGCCAACTGGCTATGCGACCCGCACCGTTTATCATCCGTACCGTTCTGCTAAACAGCACACAAAGCTTGCTCCAACAGTCGGTCCAGCCAAATATCACTCAGACGACGGCTACCATACAAGAACAGCGGGGTTGATCCCGCTCTACCAAGATTACCACCACTACGACCCAGGTGGTTATGCCACACAGAACGTCTTTCAGCCTTACCGCTCTGCAGTCGACGTGGGCGGTCCTCATAGGAAACATGGTTACGAGACGACAGCAGATGACAGTGAATACGTTGACGATCGGACGCTGCACCAAGATCGATTTGTTCACAAGAAGTTTCACTCCGGTGATGATGTTGACGATGGTCGACGACGTTATGTCAACAAGTACAGCCATGATGATGATGATGATGATGATGATGATGATTGGTCAACACAGCGGCCACCATCAGTAGCTACCACCGACTACAGCTACAGCACCAACATATTCGTTCACAAACCAACGTGAGTTCTGTTAGTTTCTCTCGTTACACGCTGATGTCTCTTTGTCGACCCTGTTAAGACCTGTTTCAGATTACAGTATGTAAGTTGGGCGAATAATCAACAGCGACTACACTGAACAAAATCTCCTTAATCTGAAATGCAGCAAAACAGGAGGCCTAGTAATCAATATTGCCGTAAAACGCAGTTCTATCATCACCGCGAGTACGTTCATAATAATGTGCAACAACAGCGTAACTAGAGCGTGTATGTTGGTGCTATATATCTGCTCTGATGCTTCTCTGTTTGACAGTAACTTCTCTGTGGGCGTCATTAACAGACTTGCTACGATCCATGATACATTTAATATTTCAAAAATCTATTACTCACACTGTACAATCGGCAGTGCTACAACTAGCCCACGGTGCTGTTTGGGGCTTCCCAGCTTCAACGCACCGATTGATATTTGTGATCTAGGCCTACATATAAATTTGTCTAGTTTGTGTCTTGTGTGTGGTCTGATTGATAATAAACAGAATTAACTGGTTGTTCTGTGTGCAGGGAAGGTTGGCGCAGTGCCGTGGGACGTCGTCCACACATAGGCCTACACGTGCCTAGTTCCAGTACACGCCGAGCTGCACCACGCTACTCCAAGCTGGACATCACCATTGATCGCTTTGGTCAGGAAGAAGACGTGACTGGGGCGAGCTTCGCTGAGCCAATCAGTTACGAGTCTGAGAGAGAGACCGAGCGCCCAACATCACCGTCACGTCAGATACACGTGTCGCGTCGTCTCAGTAAACAGTCAGACACGGCACAACTCAGCCACGTGTTCAGCAAGCTCAATCAACCAGCGACCATTGCTGACAGTCGCTCACTTAACATCGGTAAGCCATTGTGTCTATGACCGCGACAAGATCTTACCACTCATGTCACATTACAATACGCCGCCGAGAAGAGCACAGCGAGTCCGTCGTGCTTCTTCATGACACTTCTGGGAAAGAATCCGTTGATGGCTAATCAATCACTATTACGTAATAGGCCCCTAAAGCTACCAAATAGCACAAAATAAGTCTTTATGCCGTTCAAGGTCATTCAAAGTCACCGATTTTGGTACCAATCAAAAGCTCATGGACTTCCTATTAGTGATTAACATCAACTTATACCTAGTATCGAATTAATCTTACACCGTTTCCAAGTTATGGCTGATTATTGGTCGAATTTTCGCTAGGGACATGGGTTCGCTTCACTTTAACGCCGACGCTGGGGGTTATCCCCTGCAAATATCGCTATGGCTAAAAACAACATTCTTTGGGCGACATTTCACTCGCAGAAAGTATCCGTGTCTCTTCAACCGCTTTTACGTAACAGGCCCCAAAGCTACCGAATTCAGAGAAATAACGCAGGGCCATTACGCCGTTAAAGGTCATTCAAAATTACTAATTTTGGTACCAAATTAAATTTCATCATACGACTTCCTACTAGTGAATAATACTAACTACCGTTTCCGAGATGGCTGATTACTGGTCAAATTTCAAAGCGTTTTACGTTCGTTTTTACCGCATTGCATGAAATGCAGACGCGGTCGGACGATGAGAATTCTGTCCGTCCGTCTGCCAAACGCGT
>Ga0209562_1001040_pt1 | contig 10255 bp, 9 predicted proteins | sample WorMetvacBELIZE2_FD_187399 | JGI IMG/M metagenome (GOLD analysis project Ga0209562, IMG submission 187399) | Marine gutless worms symbiont microbial communities from Max Planck institute for Marine Microbiology, Germany - Olavius vacuus BELIZE.2... | ecosystem: Host-associated > Annelida >...
GTGTTTACTTAGGCCACTCTAAATAACTTTAATGTAATGTAATGTAATGATGCAAGGAAACAATTTTTGCTGAATGCTTTTTGTGGCAGCACGAGTGGGAAACGAGACAGCGGAAACTGAACCCAGGCTTGACTAGAGAGAAAGACCTCGAGAGTTTACACCTCAATCAGTAACTGTTCTAGTGTGATGAATATAAGCAGTCATTGGCATGATGACTGTTTGTTGCAGCTGAACACTGAGGCTAATGAGCAGGGCTCGTACGTCCAGGTCATGGAGACGTTCACTAATCTTGGACCAATTGTGGACATGTGCGTCGTTGATTTGGAACGACAGGGCCAAGGACAGGTTCTCACAGCACACTCAGTCTTCTGTAGTTGTAATATTTTATATTGTGATGTTTATTGTACATGTTTCTGTTTCATTTTGTTAGCATTTTTAGTGATGATAAGTACTAATAGTAATACGGACATTCTGTCACACTCTATGCACAACGGTAATTAGCCGAGCTTGGCAGCAGAAGTAAACTTTGTTCCTGTTGAAATAATCCGGAATGTCTGTGAAGTTGATATTTTAAAACATTTCAGATCGATAGAATAAGTACATAAGTAGAAGAATTTTTACATGGTACCTGCTAAGATATGCATGTAGTATGTGTAATTAATTATGCAACAAATGTGGTGGACTTGACAATATGCAGCACTTTGTCTTGGACTGTTTTTAGCAGTAATGTCTGATGCAGTAATAATGAAAGAGTGTATGTTGGGTTTTCCATCGGATGTGTTGTATTACAGTTGGTGACATGTTCCGGGGCGTATAAAGAAGGCAGCTTGAGAATCATTCGCAATGGCATCGGCATTCACGAACATGCCAGTATTGATCTAGCCGGCATTAAAGGTTGGTCTACAAGTCGTGTGTCATTCTCTGTATAAGTCTCAGCTCTGTGTGTGCACTATGTGCAGTCATTGAGGGATAGCATCTTACAAGTTTACATCAGCATTTCTGCAGTGCATTTGCATTTTTGTTTTGCAGTGTTAAATTGGAAAGTATTCCAAATCTTGATCCAAATTCATGTTGCCCCGAACATCTAACACGAACATTCTCGTCCCAGGACCTACCACTTCCTGAAGTTTCATGAAGTTCAGTATAGTTGGGTAAGCACAGTTAGCAGAACGCCGGTCTTTGGCCGGCGAACTGACCATGTCCTATGCTCGGCCTGTAGCCGACGGGTGACCACTATGTGGGTAAACCGTCCACTACAGGTCAGCCAACTAGGCCAACTTAGCCTTTCATCCGTTCGGGGTAGATAAATGAGTAACAACGCAATAATCCGATGCGTGCATTGGTGGCGCCATCTGGTGAGTGATTGCGATGTTAAAAGCAGGACTCTGGCTCCGTCTGTTTGGCAGCCTACCCCATCCATGCTAAACCTGGTTGTTCCTGTCCTGCGTGACAGGTGTTCGAGTGTATCATTGTATGCATGTTGGTTGAGCAGTGTGTCTTAACCGTAATAAACGAAGATTATTATTATTAGTAGTAGTAGTAGTAATGATTATCCAGATGAGTTGACATTATTTGAATTAAAAGTGAGGTGTAAATTTTTTTGACATAGTTTCAAAGAGATTCTGATTGAATGTCAGTCGTGGATGTATTTTGCTGTTTATGAAACGTCACTTCTTCCAATATCGCGGTGTTTTCACATACGTTATAGAAACTGCAACGTACGGCATAAAACTATCATAGTTTATATGATGTTAATAATACTAAAATTCCGGACGAAGTTTGTGGTGCTGTCGTGTCGTCATGACAAAGTCATTGTGAGTGTTCATGTGGTTTATCTGATGAATGTAGTACAATGCCAAGCAGCTGCCAACCCTCGGACTGACTTGTGCTGTGGGCTTGACCTGTAGACTGCTACCATCCATACTGACCATCACCATTTGATATGAACTATTTGTTTATTTGCCCATGAACAAGTTTGCAGCTGTATCTGATATTATTTGTATCTGGTTGCCTATAGGTGTGTGGTCACTCCGTGTTGGTTCAACAAAGTGGGACAATGTGTTGGTGTTGGCATTTGTTGGACAGACTCGGTCAGTTGTCTCTCGCTTTTAATTGTTGTGTATTACACCACAGCTGGCTAATACTACACACATGCAGTACACAGTGTATATATATTGTTTGCAAAAAAAACTACACCCTTTTTCCCAACAATTCAGTCAGTCTGTTTTGATAATCTTCGGCCTGTGCAAGTTTCATATTCTTTGTAATGTCCAAAGCATAAACACTTGCTGTGGTGAATCCATTACATTGACATATGGAAGGAGCACATGGAAAGGTCGTTACCAGTAGTCAGTGATAGTTCTGTATCAAGAGTTAATCCATTCCAGCCTGTAGGAGCTTAAAGTAAGTGAGAGGTCTTTTGGCACATTTAGATTACGTTGCATGACCATCCCTGAAAAGTTAGGCAACACTTAACTTTGTTGTAGCTGTTAAAATTTAAATTTAAAACTGGAAAATTATTCTGCTGCAACAAACTCTACACATAAGGTGGAACACGAAGTAAGTAAGTAAATAAATTTATATTGTGCTGTTCTAACGGCCTAAGCAGTCATGAAAGAGCCAAATCATGCCTCGTAGGCTGAATGAAACAAAAGCATAAAATGCATGCATAAGGTACTAAATGCATGTGTAGGTACATAATGACTTTCTTAATGAATTTCTGTCACCAAGCATTCATTTGATGAATATGATTAAAAGTCTTGAAATTATTATGCATGCAGATGAGTACAACTGGGCAGTTTGGACTTAAGTGTTGTTGAATGACATTTCTGCAACCGACCGTCGGTAAAAAATCATGGACAGTCAAGGTTCCCATGCCTCCTGGAAAGTCCTGGATTTTGTCCTAAAATTTCCAGGACATGGAAAGTCCTGGAAAATGAGTTTGGCCCTGGAAAGTAATTTACCTGTGGTTCAACCTAACCAACATGCCTTTCATGTATAGAACACCATTTGTAAATAAATATGTGAAGTATTCCTGTTCTCTGCTAACCGAACAGTTTCTTTGCAACTTGTGGTGAACGTTTTGCGATGGATCGTACCATCACAGTGTATATACAGAGTAAGTAACTGCTCTTTGGAATTTAACATTGCTGGGCTACGATGGAGTTCTGGAAAACGTTTTTACGTCCTGGAAAGTCCTGGAATTTTTTGTAAGCAAGAGAGTGGGAACCGTGACAGTTGAGGAAGAGTTGATTATATGAATGCAAAGTACAGCTAGGGTGCAGTGGTGTAGTAATGCATCTGCCATGAAGTGGGAAGTGTGTCACTTAAGTGTAAAATGATGTGTGTGAAACTGTACATACAGTGTGCTGACGCTGAGCGGCGAGGAAGTAGAAGAGACGGAAATTGAAGGGTTTGATTCCGAGGAGCAGACGTTCTCCTGCAGCAATGTGTCACATGATCAACTGCTGCAGGTATCAACCGTTAAACATCACTCAGACTTACTGGCATGACGATGATGGTTGTTGTGTGTTTGATGTGAAGCTGACGGGTTTGTGAATGTTTGGTGTGGTCTCGTGATTGTTGTCATTGTCGCTCTTATCAAACCTTTGTGCTTCGGTTTTATTTCAAGCATGTTTCAGTTCCATACATTAGTCACATACACTGCAGTGCATTTTTGAGCTCGTAGGTGCACTTGTGATTAATGCACTCATAATTAATAGTAATAATAGTAGCAGCAACAGCAACAGTACCAAGTACTTTGTCAGTAACGACGATAATGATTGCTAATAATAATAACATTTGACTCTCTTTTCTGGTGACTTTCTATTCTGTTCTCTATAATAGCGACTCTCTATTCTGATTCAGCGGTTTACTGCAATTTTATGACATGACAGATTTGTCCAGGAGGAGGACCAACAGCCATTCCAGCTATTTCTGCATAGCATAGCATAATTTTTACAATCCCGCAGTCGATTATTGATACCGAGTGTAATTTTAAAATAATAACTTTCTCATCTACCTGTATCATATTAGCCGTGTGTGTATTATGTTTGTATGCAAAACGATTTGATGCTATGATGATGTTTACAGTTACCATTGTATATCTCTGTTGTATGGTTGCGGTTTGTCAGCCTGTTATTAAACTCATGATTGATTGATTGATTGATTGAATAATAACAAATGACCTGGGTGGAGGATCAGTAACATTTTGGGTGAGGCCAGAGAGTAACTTTCTGTATCTGTGAATCTCGGTGTTGATGCAGTGCTTTAGTGATGTTCTGTTTGCACAACACTAGCTGATCGCATTGCCTGAATGTGGTACCTACTTTTGTTATAATAATAACGAAAAAAGACAACATAGACTGTTGTTCAATGTGCAGATTACTGCATCGTCAGTGCGGCTGATAAATGCACAAACGAGCAAGCTGTGTGACGAGTGGAAGCCGCCAGATGAACGCAACATTAGTGTTGCTAACTGTAACAGCAGTCAAGTGGTGTGTGCCATCGGCCGCGACCTCTACTACATCGAGATCGAGTCCGGCTCTCTTAAATCCGTTGGGTCAGTGGTGCTTTCTTGAATATTTCTGATCAGTGATCAGTCATCGAAGAATGGCATCTTTTGATTCATACATTGATATTTTTCAGTCGTTAAACTGAGTATATTTATTGTATGTGGCTGTTTCTACAGTAGCTCATTTTTTATTGGCATTGGTTGTAGTATTAGTGCTTTGTCATTATTCTGAGCATGCTGACTTAAAATGTTCTGTGCCTTAATTTTTTGTGCATGAACAGATTATAATTTTGTGTCTTGATTGTGGACTTTGCTTGTGAGATGTTTTATGTCACATTGCAGTATGAAAGCTGGTGCAGTGTGACGTTACATGTACCTGTGACAACCGATGTATAATTTGACAGCTGAAGTACAGCGTGATATTGTGTGTTGAATGTGACAGTTTATGTACTGTTTGACAGTTCGTGTACATTGGAGTATGAAGTTGCATGCGTGGACATCACCCAACTTCATCCTGAGCGGAAACTCTGCGCCGTCGGTCTGTGGACTGATATGTCTGCACGGCTGCTACGATTGCCGACGTTTGAGACAGTACATGTGGAAATGCTCGGAGGAGGTGACTGTACACTTACACTACAGTAGTCTTGAGTTACAGCATTTATGCGTCTTTTCAAAAACTAATCGTGAGACTCAGTCATTGTTGATGCTGCCAAAAATTGACTGGTAAAGGTAAAGGTAAACGTGGATTTGTATGGCACCTTGTTGTGATCACACCTCTAAGGCGCTCAGGTATGGCATGCAAGGGATCTCGCAGTTTACCTGCACACCCTTGTACATCCGCTAACGGAATGAACCACACCTGCCTTTGCCATCCCAGCCGAAGCTGGTACTCATTTACCGTCCCCGTAGGAATGGATGACTGAGTTGTCATTGGGTGGCTGGTTGGTTAGATATACCTGGACATATACAATCCAAATTGAAATTATATTACTTGTCACAGTCACAATCGGACATTTGTATAAACCATATTTTAGAATATAATTTTTATTCTTCGATCCATTTCATTGTGTTTGTGAAAAGTTAAAATGTATTGCTTGATGGTCTGTGTCTTTGTTGTGCAGAGATAATTCCACGTTCAATTCTGATGGCAAGTTTCGAAGGCATTCACTATCTGTTGTGTGCGCTCGGCGATGGATCGCTCTATTATTTTGTACTTAATATTGACACAGGTAAGCTATTGATAGAGGAAAGCCATTGACATAGGTAAGCTGTTGACACAGGTGAACTGTACCGGCTATCTTCATAGTGTTTTTTGTGGGAAGGCATCTACTGCAGTGATTGGCACTGACAGACATTTGACAGATCGTCAATTGGGGACATCTGTCAGCTCTACTTTAACATGTCTCCCTTAAACAAACAAAATTGTCTTAAGCTATGTGTGTGAGGAAGAATGACGGTGGATTTCCTCATCTCTGGAGCATTGTCCCTCATATAGGATTGTAGCAGCAACTGCAGCAGCATTGACTGTTAAAAACGCTCAGAGTGCATAGAACATATTACTGAAGCACCATTTCATTGGCTCAAACACCCGATGGATGATTCTGATTTATCGATGAAGCTATAGTTGATTGATTGACACTGTTACAGTAACAGAGTCTTAAAGTGGTGAAGTTTAGAAATGCCACGCTGTTGTCAGAGTTCGGCATTTACCATTGCCTCATTGAGCTCTGTGTGGTGTGTCAGGCATGCTGAGTGACAAGAAGAAGGTGATTCTTGGTACTCAGCCGACAATTCTGCAGATGTTTCGTTCAATGTCCACATCAAATGTCTTTGCTTGTTCTGATCGACCGACTGTCATCTATTCCAGCAATCACAAACTCGTCTTTTCCAATGTTAACTTGAAGGAGGTCGGCTACATGTGTCCGCTCAACTCTGAAGGCTATCCTGACAGGTAAATGCATGTCATTATGTGTATTAAGTTTCAGCTTGTTACCAAAAGGTTGCTGGGATCGGGTTTGTTGAGACAGAAGTGGTAAAAATGTTTTAAAAGCTTAAGTTTTATCCCCACAAGTGATCGTCTGAAATAAAATTTGTTACGGATGATGCATAAATTAGCTTCCGTAAACTGCATCTGTGTTTTAGACACTGTGCATGATTGTGTCAGAAGCTTGTAAAGTGCATAATCTATTTCTGTGTTGACAGACAGTGATGATGATGACGATTGAAAGATGATAAGGATGATGATGGTGACAATGGTAATAATAATAATAGTAGTAATAATGTGTTCAGGACAGTGTTTAATGTGTTGTCGCCATGACGACATCACTGGGAGTTTACCTGGTTCATCTGATGAATGTTCTTCAGACAAAGCCAAGTTGTTCAGGGCCTCGAGTCCACCTGTAGACTGTTGTCATCTACATGCACCATTGCACTGCACACAGCCATGTCACCAGTGGAACCACTGCTACTTGCGCTACCTGTATGTCTGTATTTTGCAGCTTGGCTCTGGCGAATGACAGCACATTGACCATTGGTACAATCGACGAGATACAGAAGTTGCACATCCGTACAGTTCCACTCGGTGAAACTGCAAGGTCGGTAATTCTCATCAACAGTTCATCTTCTCTTCGTTCTTAAGTTTTACGCTTTACAGCATATTGCCATCGATATGGAACGTTTGTGTCTTGTGTATCGTTTTTGTAATCTGGCTGATTTCACGTTGTGCATCTTCTGTCTTGCATTTATTATTTTGGTCAAAGAGTACAGAGAAAATTGTGCAGTTGCTATCAGTCCATGTGAACCCGATCTCCATTTCATCGTATTGATCTAGCAGTCTGCTTACTCTCATCCTGTCATGATAGAATTATGTCTTGTGTTGCCTTCAGCTGGCCTTGCTTTGAGTGTTGGCAATGGAACGTTTTGTATAGCGGCTCTGAAGTTATGACCTTATGGTGCTATACATATCTGTTTATTATAATTATTACTTTTACTATGGAGAAGTACTCCGGATAGTCTTTTGCAATCATCTCCACATTATTTTTGGTCTAGTTGTCTCTTTCTGTTTTCCAATAATGTCTTTTGCATTATGTCTTTTTCCAAGCATCTCTTCCTCGTAACATGACCAAAATATCGTCATTTCCCGGTTTTTACACTTGCTGACAATTTTTTTTGATACTGTGGATTTTTCTGAAACCTATTTGCTGTTTGTGATACCTGGAGAATATGCCTTTCGGTTTTCATTACACAGGTCTGTTTTTTCACGTGCTGCCTACACTGGCGTAGGTTGCTTTCGCTTATTTGTTTCTGTTCTTCACTTGCGATCCTGTATTGTTTTTTTTGTCTTATCATATCTCATTATCACATCAAACAGACACATTTATGTGTTCATGTTCGATTCTTTGCTGCTAAGAGGTTAGTCGTGACGGTGATCTGGCACATTGTGTAGACGTATTGCCTACCAAGAGTCGTCGCAGACGTTCGGCGTGATAACGATGCGGATGGACATCCAGGACAGTAACGGAGCCGCTCCAGCACGGCCGAGCGCCAGCACACAGGCACAGAACTTCAGTTCGTCAGGCACCGGCGCAAAGCTGATGATGTCGTCTGGAACTGGTGCTAACTCACTGACTGAACATATGTTTGGTGAAGAAGTGGAGGTGTCCTCATTACTTGTCCTCGATCAACACACGTTTGAAGGTACCAAGACTGTGCCTCGTATGTCGTTCAATCTGTAATTGTCTGTTTTGAAAACTTCATAGCTATCGCATGCTTTGTTGTCAGAAGCAGTGTATAACAGGTAATTATGTTATTTATGGATTTTTTTTTTGTTTTTAGGTAAAACATGTAAATTTTCATTGTTTTACTACTCAGTATAAGCTGGTTCACTAGGTTAATAGATCGTCATAGAAAATGCTGATATAGCTGTGCTGCCAGTTGAGTACCTGCAGTCACAGCTCTCAGGCTGCTGGTTTTGTTAACCAGCCTTCTTTACCAGACTTGCTTTATACGAGCCTGGGTCCCCTCCCCCCCCAAAAAAAAAAATTCCCAAATGGGAATTTTAAGTTGCAAGAACTTGCAGTTGTCCATCCAGTAGTGTCATTATTGTATCACCCTGTGTAATGTTATGTGCATTATTGATGTCAACAGTTGTGAGGTGTGCTTGTGTTAGTATCTCACGCACATCAGTTACTGCCAAATGAGCACGCTACCAGCCTGCTGTCAGCCAAGCTCGGTGACGATCCACATGTCTATTATATTGTTGGCACGGCGATGGTCCACCCGGAGGAGGCTGAGCCAAAGCAAGGCCGCATCATCTTGTTCCACTTTGCTGATGGCAAGCAGCGACATATTTGCTCTCAAGATAATTTCTGTAGTAATTGTTATACTGTTCTCAAAAAGTTCTTATTCTTTTTTCATTTTGTTAATTGTGCTATTTTTTGTTGTTTTTTTGTTCTGTATCCATCATAGTAATATAATTCGTGTTGCTTGATATTTTGTAATGTTGTATAATTGCCTTGTATCATTTCAACCTTAATAGTGTGCATTGCAATAAATATGTTGTATCTTGTATCTTGTTTTTGTCAATTTTTGCTCATATTTAGTTCCTGTTTATTTGCATTCCTGCCTTTGACATTCCACTTACAGATGGACTGCAGCCAATGTGAACCAACAGCAATAGTGCAGTACTTAAGACTGCATTTGGTTGATGTCTTCGATACTGATGCTTTTATTAGTACTAAGTGCTAATTAACAGAGATTTTTAATTTGATATTTTACTTGTCCATTACAACGTTTGAAAGTTTTGAATCCACGTTTTCAAAGTTGATAATTAATGCTGACATCTTGCAGATGTGATCAACTGTGGTGTATCTTTGCAGTCGTGTCAAAGGTTTCGACTCCATAGATGTCTGTCAGAATAATTCTCGATCTCGTACTGACATGAGCTGTTTGTGTAGCACAGTGCAGTGCTATAATGCTGCACATGACATGTGATACATGCAAACAACGAGTGTGTTTTCTGTGTGCAGGTAAATTAACGCAAGTTGCCGAGAAGGAGATCAAAGGTGCTGCATATTCACTCTGCGAGTTTAATGGCAAGTTGTTAGCGAGCGTCAACAGTGCAGTAAGTCTCTGCAGTTTCTGCCTGCATTGCATGTTGTTAAAGAGCTGGTTACATGTGAAATAAAAAAGTTCTGCACAAATTTTAGTGTTTTGTTTTGCAGATAACCACAGCTAAACTGAAATTTTTATTTCACGTATGTTGCTTAAAGTGTGTTTTGGCAGCAGCAGGGATTCTATGCAAGTAACTGGTGCATCTGTTTATTCTCACATACATGTGTTACATACTTTTGAAAGCAGTCATTTATTTTGCCGTCTACGTTCACCATTTGTCATGTATATATTACACTGATTAAGCATATGAGGTGATATGATAAATTTTTCTGCAGCTGTTATTATTAAACTTTTTAATGTATAACAGCGTCGTGGAAACACAAGTATTTATAGCACAAGTGATTCCACATTTCTGCAGAATCCCAAGCAGTCTTTTGTGGCTGGCACTGGCAGTCTTATCCTATCCTATTGTGCGCACATAACATAGACCCCTTAAAATAAGGACTGACGACAGCCAATCTCGGGTTCGCGAACTTGGGTCCATTGGTATTTTTGTATTTTTATTATAATGTTAATTCTGTGCAAGAAATCGGGGAATTTTTTGCATGAATAGTAAGGTTTTCGGGGTCG
>Ga0209562_1001041_pt1 | contig 10251 bp, 5 predicted proteins | sample WorMetvacBELIZE2_FD_187399 | JGI IMG/M metagenome (GOLD analysis project Ga0209562, IMG submission 187399) | Marine gutless worms symbiont microbial communities from Max Planck institute for Marine Microbiology, Germany - Olavius vacuus BELIZE.2... | ecosystem: Host-associated > Annelida >...
CCGCAGCGTTTAAATATTCTTTGCATAAGGTAAGAGAAACTATACTACACTGAAAATACCAATTAATTTAAGCATGACATTCAATTATTACACGCAGTTCCCTCAAAATTGACAATCGTTGTTGACTATTAATATCAGTAGGTTGACAGCAATTCAACATGTCCATTGTGTATCCTAAACACGATCACCACTCTTTTAGCAGTTGGTCTGGCACCCTTCAATTGCATCTGATTTATCGGACCCAGCAGTGCAACAGAACGTGCTTCAGACGATCAGCGTCTCGGAAGTCTTGACGATACAATTTTTGTTGCAAAGCGCTTCATAGTAGAGAATTGACCAGATTGAGGTCCTAAGTACTCGGTAGCAAGTCTTTCTTGCTTCCATGAACTCCAGTGCACAGAAAAGAGGTGACACGTGTACGGTGAATTGTCGTTTTAATCACAGTATCCTTTCACTGCACTTGTGCAAAGAATATCTAACTGCAGTAAAATAACAACGCTTTTCTTACTCCAGATAAAGTACTGAATGTTTTGATGTATCGATTGCTTTGCTTCGATCAAATCCAATATGCTGGAGAACACATGAAGTGGTCATAACCTGTGAACGGTGAATAACAGGTGAATTGCCATTTTAGTGAAGTATGGTTTCATCACACTACTGCAAAGAATAGTTAATTGTGCCAGATACAACACAAGTATTATTTCTATTTCAGATAAAGTACTGAACGCTTTGGTATATGGATCACCTTTCTGCGTCATCATATACACGAATTTCAGACTATCAAATATGGTCGGATTTATCATGGCTTAAATTAATTGGTATTTTCGGTGTAGTATAGTTTCTCCAAACGTAGGCAAAGAATATTTAAATATGGTGGCATTCAGAATAGCAGTTTTGCTCCTGATAAAGAGCTGAACATTTTGATATATAGAACACCTTCCTATGTCATTATATGAAAAAGTTATACACTTTTAAAAATGGTCCAGTTTTTTTTTGGCCCACCCTATATATAAGCACATGCCCAACCACATTCGATAACATGATTACGACTTACTAATATTAGCACATAATGTAGCAGTTTATTATCAACAACAGTTCAGCCACAACAACTAATCGATAATGTTTTTAAAAAAGTGACGAACAACATTCAAAAATACATGACAAAAATAGGTACTGATGGTGAATACTGACACATTACTACACAGAAAGTTGAGAACTCTGATAAAAATGTCAAAGGCAACACACAGGCACAAGACAAATATGCTCTACAAGTTTGGTCAGTATGCAGTAAAGAAAATGTAACACGTATCATACACCTCAAGGCTAGCAATTTTGCAATATATCCTGCCAAACAGTATGGCGAGAATATTTACCACACTGATGCAGCTATGCAGAATACATGGTATATAGTGATCCATCTCTTGACCCATAAAACTGGTGGTTTACTTTTGGTAAAAATGGATGTTTACTTGATTTCAGTGTTTGCACCAATTTCATGGCAGAGGAATTTCACTTGCCATACTGTTATAGTAGATTGTTCCACTTAAGCTTGAATGTACACATACACTGTCCGTGTCCGCTGAACGTGTGGCATGGAGTAACATTTATTTGATGACATGACTGACAGGTAGAGACAATGAGCTCCTGCATTGCAAAGATAAAGGACTTTATCCTTAAATATGAATTGTGCTTATTCAGCGAAACTTGATAGTTACGACTAATAAGATCAAAATGCAACAAAAGTGCCAATAAATATACTCTTGTGAAGGTCATAATTTTGGAATAACTGCAGGTCTCTTTGATGGGGTCTTTCCAGTCAGTCACTTGGCTTTGGTAATACAGTAGCTAACAAAGCCTAAAACAACAGAAGAAACCCCCAGGTAAATGACACAGTGAGGTCCAAGAACAAGATTTCTGGCATTTAGTGACAGTAGATGAGATGAGACCTATCAACATTTTCTGGAGATGACCAAGAGTTTCGATTTCTGGTTCAAGATGAGACTGAGACAATCAAATAGAACTTGTGTCAGTTTTACATTCATGTCAACAGCATCAAAATTACGGTGTAGCCATAATGGGTATTAGGTTAACTTTGTTGCACATTTAGTTCCCTGTCTGACCTCCGATTTTCTCCAGATCAAGAAGAGATGGAGATCATTCAAGATAGGTCGCGACTTAGAGACCAAGACACCATAAAACCATGAAGCCCGCCTGTGGCATTGGTCAAGTTGCTCACATCTAACTGCTAGTGGCTGCTCACTTGTTAAATGCAAATCAAACAAGAAACAACACATTAAACAAAGACAGCAGCGAAAATTTGAAACCCAAACCTAGAATCTAGATCACAAGCATTCTGCATTTCTGCACGTACAGCTCATAATACAGAATCTGGCACTTCATCATATATACATGCACACTGCTCACATCTGAGACAATAACAACAACAATTTTAGTAATAATAATAATAATAATAAATACAAATATAATTCGTCACTGGGACACTAATACTGCACATTCTAACATTCATCATGTATTTACGTTTTAGTACAGTAAGTCTGAAGAAAACATCAAATTAAGTGTACTGTCAAAATTTTGGGACCAAAATGAAACAAAATTCTTCCAGAAAATTTGCAATCCAAATTTTGCTAACCATCTCTGCTTGTCACAAAATTCAAATTCAGTAACATTGTACCTAACTAGATCTAAGAAACAGAATGGTGACATCAAGTTTAGTTTCTTTATTACTGTATGCATCCGTTACTCTTCCTGTTAGCAGTGCTAGTAGTGTAAACGGAAATTGTACAATACTGTTAACTATTACGGTGTTAATACTGCAGTAGTTTTACAAATTTCAACGAGTCAAAAAAATGCTTATTTCACATTTCCTGTAGGCTGCAGATTCATATTTACGTCAGCAATACATCTGTAAGTAACAACAATATTGTTTGTTATGCATACTGTATAGTCAGACTATAATACGAGCAGACGATTAACAATATAGTTGACATCTATCCTTTAACAAAATCTGAAGGCAAATTACAATCACTGCACAACACTGAAGACAACACACTCAAGTAGCTGGAAGCCACAGCGACTACAGCACTCACAAAATTAAATAACGCCAAATATTTATAGGTCAAAACTACTAAAAAAATAAACCAGTAATTTGCTGGCATCCGAGACTTTCTGTAGTTAACGGCAAACAGAACACATTACAGATGTTCTCCAGTGTCAAAAATACAAGGAATATTAAAACTACCAGTGTACAAAATGAAGAAAAGAATAAGAAAATAGTTGCTCTGCATAATGGAGTGATATCCTCTCACTAACAGTCATAGACAATGGAATGTACAGAAAATTTTGAACTGCCATTCTTAAGGAAAAAACAAAGCAGGTGTCGGCAGAACAATAATAATAATAATGACACTTATATAGCCCAAATTCACAGATGCACTAATATGTGTCAGCGTCAAACAGAAATGTTTATAGTTTGTTCTTGAACGTGTCCAGTGAAATGTCTGTAGACTGCAATTCGTATGGCCGGCTGTTCCACACAGTTGGTCCACAGACAGAGAAGCTGCGGTCACCGTAACTTGTCCTCGTCCATGAAATGATGAGCTGGTGCGTGTTGGCAGATCGCAGATGTTAATTTACACCTTTTTAATACACACGCGAAAACTGGTAAAATACCCATCAGTAAGTAAGCAAGTAAGAATATTTATAGGGCGCTATTCTAACGGTCTAAACAGTCACAAAAGCGCCTAATCATGTCCCGTAGGCCAAACGAAAGAGTATTGTCTTTACTCCACTCTGAAACTGTCCCGAGCGTAGTGGTCGATACACGCAGGGTCGATGGCAAAGTGTTCCAGACAGTAGGACCCGAAACAGCAAAACTTCGTGGTCCATAGGTCACAGTTCTCGTCCTAGGTACTAGCAGGTCTCCGGGTGTTGCTGAGCGAAGATAACGACGACTTGTATTAGTAGCGACAGGAACACATAAATTTAAGTAAGTAAGTAAAAGTAAGTCATTTAACAGCTATCACTGCCCTCTCACATACACTCTACGATGATGCTGATAGCTTCAATGAGAACACAACAGCACACTAACCAATGTCCAACATCAGTATCACCACAAGAACAGTAGAAAAAAGCATGCTACTAATTTCAGGTAGTAACTCACGCATTAGGCTCCACACCACAGCAAGTACTGACGTTAGCCGACATTCTCTATTATCTGCAGTTCAATTCAAATGAACACAATACCAACAAAAGTTGAATCAGAGGTTCTTAACCTTTTCGGTTCCAATACCCATTCAACTGATCCACAAAACCTTATACCATCTAAACCACATGTCCATTAAAGACAGTTACACATGTCCAGTGATAAATATGTTTAAAATCAATAACTGCTCAATCATTTCATATTGCTTTGTAATTTCATCAGGAAAAAGCTTCTCTGACAATAAACTGATTGACTATAAATGTTTTGACAAACTGCCTCATATTACAAAACCATCTTTGCACCCTTCTGCCTTCTTTCAGCACACCTATGGGGTGCATGCATTTACGGTTAAGAATCCCTGGTCCAAAACTATAGTAACATCTGTTAAGTCACTGCTGCAACAATTACCAACTCAATTCAGAACTACACATAGACAACATTTCGTGAACACCTAGCCAATGTCCGTGTAATCCACCAGTAAGTAACATTTGACGTAAAAATACTGATCACAAAGTACAGAATTAAAAGCAACGTTTTACTCTATAAATAAATGTGCATTACACCTCATTTTGGCTATCCAGAAATCAATGGTGTAGAGGGCAGCTCCAAAGTCTATTGTCGCCGCAAACAAGAATTATCACAATAATACTAATAAAGTTACAACACGCACAGCGTAAGCAAAGCAAACTATTAAAACAGACCGTAAAATGCACTAGGCAAAGCACAGAATATTCAAACATGTAACAGAGAAGAACAACATGCTTCCTGAATATACAAAATATAACCACTCAAGAGTGCCACAGCACTGCATACTAATAGCACACTTGATAAGTACAACTAGACGTGCTCCATCCAAATGAAGTAATGGCAAAATACAAACTGCTGTAACTCTGGTGAGTGTTGATTATTAACCATAAATACTTCAAATGTTCAACACTGGACCAGTTCCATTAACAAAAAGGTCCAGCATGCTTCAAGGCTAACTAGTCTGGGTTGTTAGGCAGTTACATCAAAATTACAAAAATGCACTGCATCAATTGCCAATCAGTAATTTCAAAAAATTTCTGTTATCAGACACTACTCAGAAAAGTTTGTTGACAGCTGCAGAAATTATTCCAAGGATATACCAGCGAAAGTGGCTGAAATAAGGGATCAAAAATCACGAAATGTACCGTAACTATATAGATTTGTATTTCGGCATCACATCATTTGGAACACACTGTACAACCTGCATAAATTAAGCTGATAAAGAGACGTGAATGAACTGATGTGGCGGAGAGGCAGCTAGCAATTTAGCAGCTGCTAACATGCACAGCCGTTATGTTTCTTGCTGTCGTCCTCCACTTCATCAACGTCGTACTTCATCCACTTTATCGTGTTGCCGTTGACCACGGAGATATTGTACTTGTTTGTGACGTCAATAATCTCGTCGACATGCAGCATCACACGGTTCAGCAAGGTGCTCACTGCAGCCTCAACGTTGTCGCCATTAGCAGCACTTGTCTCCAGGTACGGCAAACTGACAACAACAATGACGACGACAATTATCATAACATCTTCACTGCACGGGGAATGTCCAAAACAGTGGTTCTCGACAGGCTGAGAACCACCAGCTTGGTGAGAACCACTGTTTTGGACATGTAAAATAATAACGGTCATAATTAGCAGACGTGCCTTGTCCAGACACGATGCCAAACAGTACAGACTGTTAGCCAATGAATAATAATTAGCCTGGAGTTTAAAGTGTTAACACAATGTTTATCGTGCTGTGGGCATGACATCGTGAAAGTTCATCCAGATGAATATAGAACAGTGCCAACTAGTTACCGACCCTCCGGCAACGTCAACCAACTTGGGCCATAAGACTGGTTGTACGTTATCATCTATACTCACCGATGCCTATTATTACGTCGCTCAGCGTGACAACTGATGTTTACCTTAGCATCCATGGAGAGCATAACGCTGCCCAAGACTGTATGTATACGTGTATATATCATGGTGGCTTTCTCAATAAACACACAACTGCCTACTGCCTACTCAATCCTGGAATCTCACATACCACAGTCAGACATGTTACCGCTATAGCAATGCTGAAACAGACATATTTCAAACATATTTCACCAAACTGTAAAACTAACACCAGTTTGTCAGACTTGTAACAAATATTCACAGCACAAACACTAGAATAAGCGCCTGCCTATCAAACAGCAATACCTGAATACAGATATATGTCAGGCTGCAATAGAGGCACCAGTAGCCTGGGATCTGGGATACCACTCTGACATATAGGTTATTCAAATGCAAGTACATCTAATCCAACTACAACTACCAGTATAGATTTAGTGTGTACAATACAATGGTCTGTAGAAACACATAATAATTAAAGTTGTTTTCTGTGTAAAAGACCGTTTGCTCTAACTGTTCTTTGACTGTAGAAAATATCTGTCAACTTTTCAATTTTCACAGAAAAAAAACTTTAGCAGCTGAAAAATTAGTATTTGACAGTTTTTCTTCAACTAAAAATCCGCCCTCCAGTTATCAGCTCTGCAGTGAAGCAATGGTCTGATGTGACCCCAAGGACCTCTTTTGTGCCTGCTATTCAAACTCTACGTCAGCTTGTTTACAGCTGTGAGATGAAAGCACTCATGAAATAATTATGTGTGAGTCACTGCCCTGGGAGCTGCTTAATACTGTTTTCCACATCATAAGCGTCAGCTAAAAATTTTCTCCTGTATACATTACAAAACTTTCTCATGCCAACATCTTATGTCAAACTGTACATACTGTTTTCAAGATCTCACGAGCGAGTTAAACACACCCGTAGCTGTCAGCTAGTTCAGCAGCACGATGGCTATCGACAACTCGGGCTTCAGTAAGATCAGATTTGTTACCACAGAGCACAATGTCTGGAGATTCGCAGTAGGAATATGTCTGCAGCTGGCTCAACCAGCTCTGTATGTTGATGAACGACTGTTCATTGCACAGATCAAACATCAGTAGAAATCCCATCGCATCGCGGAAAAACGCATTCGTCAAACTACGAAACCTAAAATCGGAACAAGTTCGATAATACACGGCAAAAGCAGGTAGAAAAGAACGGGCAAAAATTTAAACTTTAATCCAACAATGATACACTCTGCAGTAGCAAAAATGACAGAAAAATGCTAGACAGCAATACAGAAAGAATGACAGCATTAATGGCCTATGTATTTTACTACAGTGCTGCATAATGCCCAATTCATACCTGCTGCAGTAACACCCTAGTTCATCTAGCTTCCATATGCCCCTCAGTTAGTCACAAATGCTATTGGTGCTAAATGAACTCTACACGTTATTCAATGCTTCATTTATTTGTTCAACTGAAAAGACAGCTACAACAAATCCTAGATCCACAACTGTAAAAACGATTTCATACAATGGTATCAAGTAATCCAGAAGATAAAGAACCTTTAAGGTACCTTTCTTGGCCAGCTGTGTCCCACAGCTGTAAGTAAATACGATACACTTTGCCTTCTGGATCATTTTTTGTTACTTTCTTATACATCTACGAACAACACTCAACATTAGCAGCCGCACATTCATTGTTCATCACATTAAAACTACTGTTCAGGAATTACAGAAATATCTTAAACAAATGCAATGTGAATAGCTTAAGCAAGCGGAATAATAAAAAAAAGTGTACAGTAGAATACACTACAAATGCATATAGGATCCCTAGTCACTAGCAACAAACATATATCAAAACAGACATTATTCAAATTAACAAACTGATAAATGAAATGTTTACCACATGCTTCTCACGAAAATCAATGCCAATAGTGGAAATAAACTTGCGGTTAAATGTCCCATCAGTATACTGCTGTAGAAAGCTGGATTTGCCGACGCCAGAATCACCTAATAGCACACACACACAAATATTTCATCTTGCAACTGAAAAACTAAGCAACTAAGCACCAGTGACTAAGAACATCACTTAACTGATTGACACTTAACTAAATACCACTTATCTCGAAGTAGCTCTTAACGCTCAAGTTACTTTTATTGCATTAAAATACTCAACTATCAGTGGAGAACCGAGTGTGGTTAGCAGGCACAACCCTTCTCAGTGGCAGATGATGACGTAATGTTGACATAAGTATTTAGCAGACGATCTGTGCCACAGCAACTCCATCTAATTTTAATTGCGGGAAATTCATTTAATTAATACGTTCGAAACTCACTGGAACTATTCTGCATTCATCTCTGCAGTTAAGTTGCATGTAACTTTGAATGAGAAAAAGTGCACTAAAAAGAGGTACCACCGTAATGACCATACCACCCACTTGAAAGCAAAAATTCCACTAGTGAAACACCGTGTGGCCATCTCAGCAACAGCTAAGCTCTTCTCTGCTTAATTATTAGGCCTATACCAGTAAGCAGTGAACTGTTACTTAACATCTGATGATCTGAGTGATGTTTATGCAGTTGGTCCTACATCTACCTAAACTAATGTCCCGAAACATCATGTATCTATTAATGCAATTTCCAGTAACCAAGCAGACACCGCATTAATAATAATTATTAATTACCAGTTTAAAGCTAGGAAATCAAAGTGGTTGAGCTAGTCATAGGTCAGCAGCTGAACAGTAAACATACAAGCAGTAAACATGAACCAGTAACAGTCCACTGAAGTTAGACATCACTCACTACCTGAAGTGGTTAACATATCATTAAAAATACATTTTACTTACCAAGAGCTAGTAATTTGATCAAATAGTCATAGTCTGGTGTTTTAATGAAATTAGTTATCCTTGATGACTTTTCCATCATGTGAGTGAGCACAAATCACTGAAAACTGGTGAAAACACCTACACAAAGTAGTCAAAAATTTCATAGACACAAAATGCAATTTAAATGACAAATGCTACGCAATATACTACAACAGACTGAAACAAATGAATGCTGTCTTTGTACTATTACTCGTATAACAATCAAAAACAGAGTCTATACAGAGACCTTAACATTGCTTTCCAGGACTTACCAAGTATATTCTGCACTGCAAACATCACCAGATTACCTTGTGATGGATTGTCCTTTGAGCAGATGTGAAATGAAGCAACCAGACTTAATTTTATCAGACAACCAGACAGATTTTTTTCTAGTTGGCATTGCAAAGAAGACTATTGAACACAAACAGTGTTATAATTAGTAGGTGATTAATTTGCATGCAAATCGAAAACTTGCATTTAATTGTGTACAATGGCTGGCCAAAAATGAGTCATAATGTAGTGAAATATATGGCAGCAGTTGATAACAGCAGGCACAACAAGACAGCTTTTCTTACGTTACCATTTGAATTTGGGTCAGTTGCGGTTATTAGTTTTTTAGTAGCAATACTTGAAATCTCAGTGGCGTACATTATGACATCATTCATTGTTATTTACTTAAGAAATGTCACTAAGTTTTTTCTGTTCCTATTGCCACATGTATGCAGTAAGCCTACATAAGACAATGTTTAACTGCATAATTCCACATCAACAACAATTCAAACATACCATACAGGCATAGTATGGAGTACAGTCAATGCGAATGTCGTAAATAGTGATTATACGGTCCAGCCGCTTCTGTTCCAGGACCGAATCAGTAACTGCACTACTTTGTTCCGGCTGGAACCGAACCATGCACAGGATATTCGCATTTGTTACATTGCGGTTACAGCTAATGATCATACGGTCTGGCTGCCGCTGTTTTGGGACTTTGATAACGCGAAAATGTGAACTTTTGTACGACTGAAGAGGCAGCCTATGTCCAAAATTACTTACTTGTTTGCCATTATGCCATAGGTTGTGTTAGCATGTATATATGTTAAAGGGAAATTATGCAAGTGATTAATATGCAAAGCCTATTCTAGTTTGTTTAATGGCTAATTGCACATATAAGACCTAGACTCATCGCCCGACCGATAATGTCTAGATCGATGCAGTGTGATTGCTTTAAGTGCGATGATACGACAAGTCAGATTTAAATAATAAAGAAATATAATATACATG
>Ga0209562_1001042_pt1 | contig 10250 bp, 2 predicted proteins | sample WorMetvacBELIZE2_FD_187399 | JGI IMG/M metagenome (GOLD analysis project Ga0209562, IMG submission 187399) | Marine gutless worms symbiont microbial communities from Max Planck institute for Marine Microbiology, Germany - Olavius vacuus BELIZE.2... | ecosystem: Host-associated > Annelida >...
GGTGATGTGGTAAATTTTACTACAGTCGCATGTCGAATTTCTTCACGACTAAAATGATATAAAAACTATAAAAATCGGTTAAGATTAGCCAAAGTTGTAGTCAAAAATAAAATGTCACGTTTTTATGGTTCACTGTGTACACATCTTATTTTCTTACAACAGACTGAGAAAATCAGTCTTGGAATTCCCAGGACTTGAACCTCGGTCCTCAATCTCAAGACCTAAAGTCTCCGTCTTGAGTCTCTCAACTGGTATTGGAATCCTGGTCATGGTTTTGATAAAGCAAGCTTTTAATCGAAGTCTGGTACTAAAATGAATATGGATAAATTTCTGACGATTCTCCTAACTCCGGTCACTAATCAGATCAAAATTTTACCTCAAGTTACGATTTCTGTGTTTTTTTTCACAACTATTGTTTATGCTGGCGTTGGTCTGTTTACTACAAGCCAGTAGTTTTCAACACAATATTTATTACAAAACACGTGAATGTATAAATGCAATCATTACATTTATGTACAGTGAAGTGAATATCATGCAATTAGTGGCACTCAACAAACAGAAATAAGTAATGTTAAACAACATACATTATAACATTAGCCCCAAATAGCACAACAGCCCCGCATACTGCCAATTAGTTCTCTAATTCTACAACATTGCAACCTTTTATCTACAGTGTGTAACATATAAGCATAGAACAATGGAACCTCAGGGACACAAAATATTGCAGTATGTTTGCATGCCAATAAATATGAGAAATTTGCAAGCGGTTAAAAGTGTAAACATGTTTAACTAGTCTCAAGTACACCAAATACTGTTACTGCTGCCCTAACCTCCAGCTGCTCCCAAACTGCCATGTGCCAAAAATTTTCAGTGCTGTAAAGGCCTCAGACTGCACCAGTTTCCTTAATTCAGCCAGCAGTTTGGCCACAATGTCCGACCAATCAAAACAACTGTGTCATTATGGGCACTTACACTGTTCGAATGCAGCACGTCCACAAAAACGAAGAAAAAACTGGACCTAGTTTTATTATGCTAAGACGAAAACCAGCCACAGCAAACACATAAAACAACCTCAGTTTACAGCACGAGATATGTACGAACACTTCATAACCGTTGTGATCAAAAACTTATGTGAATACATGTACACAATAGACTTATGAGTGTGAAGAAGTGAGACGAATGAACAGAGTTTAACATCTCACTTAACACATTCATAACAGGCCATTTTGGAGATGTCTTTCTATGCAATTGACTGCACTGATACTGACAATCTAACTTCCAACAATCAAAAAACAAAATGCACAAACAACAGTCGCAGTAAGATGGCTCGAGTTAAGAATAGTGATTGAGTAATTGATTGATTGAGTAAGGCTTAACATTCCACCAAACACATTATAGGTCATATCGGGGACGGGTAGAGTTAAGAAAAAGAACCTACAGTACTTGGAATAGTCAACAAAAATTACACTTCTGATCCATCCATTTTTAGACTGGACAACTATTCTTCAGATATAATATTGCTGGCGAAAAACTAACAGCACAACATGGAAGTATTAAACAGGCATCCAGATACTTGTTTTCACTCCACAAAAGAGAAAATCAGCTTATGAATTAATAATCTTCATAGACATTGTAATATAATGGACTTGTATCAAAGTGCAGGTGGCGTTACAACACGAGGTTGATTGACTGAGTAAGGTTTAATGTCCCACCAAACACATTATAGGTCATATTGGGGACGGTTTTACGGGTCAGTGACCCAACCAACAGTGTCAAAGCACTGAAGGAAGATAGGTCCTAAGGATTAGGCTTCAATCCCATCAGGTCCACCCCACCGCGCTCACAATACTACAACAACTATGCAGTGTAAAACAAAAACACACAAAATACAAACACAAACACAAATGAATCTACGCACAGTGAAATGAGCCCAGTGTGACAAAACCGAGTCCAGAGAACTGTAAGAACTGCTCATCTAAGTGTGCTTATGACACGAGGTCAACAGATGATACAACAATGTAAATGCACTCAATGCAACATAACACATGCACTTGGCTCAACATTTCGCAGTTTGCAGCTGCACAGTTTGGGTACTAATCTGTACTAAGCTACTAAACAGTTATCACGGTATGAAAACGATTCAGCTACTAGACATTCCCTGTGTACTGGTTATAACTTAAAATTATGTAGCTAGCAACATACCGGATTTGCCGAAACTTCAAACAAGACACTTTGGACTTTAGAGTACAATGTTTAATAGACCAAACACTTCTCTGTTAGCCCATATTGCCACATGCTATGGCTACCTGATATCTATTTATCCAAAACAACCTAACAGACCTCAACACAGTATTTCCTATTTAAGAACTGCAGGCCACTCTAAAGCATTCAGTTTGGATGAGATTACTGGATTGACTGATTGACTGAGTAAGGCTTAACGTCCCACCAAACACATTATAGGTCATATCGGGGACGGGTTTTTACGGATCAAATGACCCAACCAACAGTGTCAAAGCACTGAAGGAACACACACAAATATCTCCAATTACTGCAGCCACGTATCACATTCACTGCCTGCACAGAAAATAGAAAACAGCAGTGCAAAGCATCAGGATCGTGTCCCTTAAGTCAAAGTACTTGACAGAGCGCAAAGCACAATTGTCCATCCTAATGCATGGCTGAAGCCTCCAGTAGAAAATCAATGCACATTACATCAAACTAATCAACAACAGAAATACATCTGTATAACAAGAAAACAGATGGAATGCAGCACTGTCCAAATAACAAACACACCAAAATGTCTTCACATTACGCCCGCCCAACAACAACTGCAAATGTCATTACTAACAGCAACTTGTGTGCAAAAGTGACAGTGACATGGTATTACAATAAACACCCTAAACAGCCTCCCATAACCTGGAACCATCGACGCATCGAACATCCAAGCAAATTACAGCGCATCCACTCTCCAGTCCCCATCAAATTCACCGACTTTTCAAAGAGGAGCTCATGCTATGTCTACAAACCCCGTAGTAGTAGAACGTATAGATTAACGTGGCATAAGCTACAGTAGCTTCTAGGACACGGTACACAAATTACAAAGAGAAAAATTAAACTGATGGGAAGGATTTGGTAAGTAAAAATGTTTTAAGTTGTGTCTTGAAAGATGGCATAGTGTTGCTAAGTCTACAGACCCCGTAGTGTTACTGATAAATATACAAATACGTCATTTCTAGCCAATATGATTATTCACATATTGTAATTTTGACAGTAATATCCTTGAGCAAATAATCATACATTTTCTGTCTATCACATAACATGTTCGTTAACACATCACGGGAAGAACACATTTTCACTGACTCTATCTGATCACTTTCAAATTCCCTGACGTTTCCAGGTTATTCAGGCAGGTGGTCACAGCAAAATTACAACAGTAACCGACACAGTCCAAAATTCAGAATAACTCAAAGAGAGAGAGATTCAATGATCAACAAAAACTTGTACATTTATTTCAATGGTTAAAAAAACACCCAGCAGTTCCCTTCAGTTTGCATTTTAACTACTCAGTGAGCAGACACGGTAAAAGATCATTATATTATGATGACTATCGGTATAATGGAAGATACCGTACAAAGAACATGGAAATGGGTGGGTAAGCACCATCCAGACCCAACCTTTCCTGTCCCAAATGTAAACCCCACCCATCAATGGCACAACCGCCAACTTCATACAGTAAGTTGTATGCACAAATCTGTGTGGCAATTAAACCACTATCTGTCACTGAACTGACAAAATATTGTCTACTCATCAAATGGTGGGAACTACTTACGTCTCATCAAAGGGAGAAGTTGGACACAGACTTGTGTAACGTCTACGCTTGGAACGGTGAAAGAGATTCACATAATGCAGTGCTTGACTTAACGAGTATCATTCGTACACCAAACATGTCCAAACCACATCAGTCCACGCTTCTTGTGATTACTGAGCCAATGAAAACCAACATATCCATCTGCTCAGCCTTCCTATCTTGCTTTTCAGTTCTGACAAACCTTTTTACAGGCAATATACAGGATGTTGTGAATAGTCACAAATTCATCGAGTTCACCTAAGCCATCAATGAGACACTGATAGCCTGAGTAAGCACAGGCATTCACCATAATGTTGCTTACTGTTTACATTATGACCTTTTTACTTGGTTACCGGTTCAAATTTGCTCAGAATGTGCAGATCATACAGTTAATACAACTGTTAATACAGATCTTATTCCTGTGCATCTAACCCTCCCATCACTGCTGAATCACACCATCCCTCAGCATCCAGCACATCACCTATGTAACAAAACTTGGTCAATCTTTTTTCACCAATATCCATATCATCATTACCAGTCATAACTGGCAACATTTCTGCATAATTTCTAAATCAGGTACTCGACAAATTTACTTACATAAATCAGAGTGTGTAATATTCCAACACTATTTAACGGAAAGTTTAACAGCTTCACAAATGCATGGCAAGTCATCAGAGTAACATCAGATAAAGCAAAAACGGCTTAGACTGTGAAGGGAATTTCAAAAATGGCTTACAAACACGGCTTGCATTTTGATTCATAAGTGTGTAATACATTTACTTACTTACTGATCATCTAAAATCATCATCTTTAATTCTTCATTTATTCTGTAAAAGAAAAACAGTCTGGCAAACGCAACTATACAAGTTAAAGATTAGTAAAGAAACTAAATCTTTCTGTAGTACTCTAACTAGAAAGTGATCCGTTGAGTGCAGTGGTCCTCGGAATAAGGTTATTACAAGTTCCCTTTAAACGGCAGAATACAAATTCAGGTCATTTGGGTAAATACTGCTGAACGAGATGTTAACTGTTTAACCAGACTTTTTAAAGTAACAGTTGTCAGCTTCCTGGAACATGGTACGTATTAATTACTGGCAAACAACAGCGAACGATTTTCAGCAACTCTCTGGTGAGTCTTAACAGTACAGGTTATACACGCAGCACAATAATTTCAAGAAACGAAAAATGAAACTGTAACATCACTATTACGCTAGTAATTTTTCTGCAATAGATACAATCACACCTGTAGTAAGACTGTTTTCAGGATCAACGTCGTCGTAGTAGTAGTAGTAGTAGTAGTAACAGTAGTAACATTTACACACTGAACATTACAAAACAAAAATTCACACAAGCTATGATAATAATGCTCCTAGTAAAACGCAACTGTTAATAAAATCTGGTCATAGGTGATTTGCACAAGTCTGAGCGGCTTCTTGTGCTACACAGTGAAGGAGTACAGTGTGCACCACATACACTAACGCACACCCAACAGTGAAACTATGACACAGTACTTATTACTCGGTGGATATCAGTCATGCGATAATGGCAGTAAAAACATCATGTTTGCATTTAAACCTGTCACGAATGCATGCCTACTGTGTGATCTCGCCCACTCAGTAGGCGTAACCTTTCCCTGTGTCAGATTTCTCAGAGTCGATGCCCGAGAGACCTACCTCAGCAGTGCTCAGCGGCCGATATTCTGAACTGCCGGAATTACCACGACGGCGATAGCCACCACCAGCTCGTCTGCCTTCAAGCAGCAGCGCAAATACCTAACACAGTAACACAACCTCCACATCATCACCATGTCGGAAATATTTACAGGGTGCTGATTACTAAAAATTAATAACAGCAATACATTACAGAGTCAATGTTACATACTAACAGTGTCAAAATGAAGCACTTAAATGTAAGAAAAACAGTACGTGCAGCTCAACCTCAATGAAGGAGCATGAAGTCAGACATCATAGAAACCAGTTGGCTTTAAAGAGTGAGAGAAGACTGTAATGATCAATCATCATCATCATCATCATCATCAACGAATTTCATCGTGACGCAAGTCTTACAAAAACTTCAGGGCCGCGATCAATGGTATCAAATGCTGCACCATATTCTCAGCAATGCATCTAAGTTCTAACTGGGCATGATATTGTTTAACTCGGTGATCGCTGCTTGCAACACAGTATGTGCATCTGACATGCAGACATTTGCTATCTGGCACATGAAGCCTTCCAGAGTGGTTTTTTTTTAAACTGATGAATACTTTTCTAATTATGCATTTAACACTACAACTCTATAAAGTTTTCCAATCTAAAATATCAAAGTAGCGCTGCAGTAATTCCCTGCAGTACAACAAAATGAACAGCCATTTTGCAAGAATGAAAAAAATTAAAGTCAAATCAAGGCGTCTCCTGACAGACGGAACATTTGACAGCAACACTCTGTAGTCAACATTGATGACTCAACTGCAGCCACCAAGTACTGTCAGATATTTCACCAAGCTTGGTAGATACAGTTTGTGATTTGGTATTGTAAATAAATACGACATTCCCATTTGCCCAATAGGTTTAAAAATGTTTCAGCTGCCCCATCCAATAAGACTAGAAACTACCCTAGACCTATTTATTGACATGCAGACCGTTCTTCACCGCAAAGTATTTTACTGAAGCTAGATGCGGCTTATTTCAGCGACGACATTTCCATGCTTTGAAATGAACACCACACTTGTGCATCACACACACATTACAAAGCTAACCATCAGTCTCATCAGTCATAACTATCATCAGCAATGTTATCAGCTGAGTCTACACTGATTCAGTACGAGTCCCCATCGTTACCAGGTTTCGCTTATGATAGAGAACGTAGAGCATGACGACGACAATGGTGACTGTGATGAAGTACGGCATGAAATGGCTCGACGACTGCACGTCGGCACTGCTCTTGAATGTAGATAACGACGACGGTTTGTCTGCTGCTGCTTGTTGACCAGCACTGACACCGTCACTCGCTGCTCACCACAAACAAACTCAATGTAAAACTACCTTTGTACTGAAGTACCGTTAATTTCTCGTCTGAATGCGGAATAACAACTTGACAGGAGTTCACAATCAACAACGCAATATTGAGTTGACGGCATCCATATCAGATGCTTCAGATTATTACCACTTAGTACATTAGCGGCCTTCACGAAGATGCACTATATAAATTCACGATTGACACGGACATCGGACAGCAACTATGTAATTTACAGGTTTTCAACCAGCTCAAGCAATCTTGTCATATTTTACTGACAACTTTCAAGCCACACTCTTATTAAGACATTTTTTGTTTGCTATGTAGTACGTACTGATGCATGCAGGGCAATGCATTAAGAGGCTCTATAATAATGTGCTACACAATCTACTTTGTCACTGTTACTGTCACTGTCGTACAATTTCACCATCATGGCAAGAATTTAACTGTGGCTGCACAAGAAGCCAGTACTTGTTAGACCTGAGATATGGACATAACATTTTATCCAGTCAGTAGAGTACAAATAAATGCAAACTATGACTGTAAATTAAAATATCAGGAATAAAAGATCGTTTTAGCTTGTAACAAGACATGGCAATATATTTGCAGAAATGAACTTATATATAATGAACACAAAAAGTAGATTAAGCTATAAATCAATGACATTCACATAACTGATGACAAAGTGCATAGAAAAATTGTAAAGTGCATAGAAGAACAGTCAAAGCAGTGTGAATTAAGTTCATTCACACTGCTCTAAAAAGATGTAAAAGAATGCATCTTGCATCTTGTCAGTGCGATATTGAAGGGTTTCGACAAAAGATTGAAATTACATATTCAATTCTCAACATATTTACAGAAGACTGCTCACAAGGACAACGACTATAGTGGCAATGTCATGTAACCTTGAAGCCACTAAAGTTCAGTTTCACATAACCGATATTTCACAGACACTTTTAAAAATCAAAACTCGGCATAATTATAACTATGCATTGTTTGTCATCATTCCAATTACTAACTCACTACACATATTTGCAAAGTTACACGTATATTATAACAAGCAATTGTAATAGCCATTTTAGTATGCTAAATTAGCAACTATTTTATGTGAGCCAATAATACCAACTGCCATATTCCTATTCTGCTTAAATTCACAAAACAACTTCACAGCAGTACATATTCACAGTTGCTGCGACCAGCTTAACATGTGGACTGACCCACTTCACCTAACTGTAGCTCATTGTCATTCATCAACTGATACTACTTAGGCGAGTTGTTACTTAACGTATCGGCTCAATGCTACACCATTGAACTACCATTATAGGTTAATTGGTCTGGTCATGACATCTGATTTCTGACCTATAAAACCTTTTCAGCAATGCCCACTCAAAGGCTGAATAAGGCAAGTTTTACTAGAATCCCTCCACTAAGTAAAGAGATATCACACCATGCAAAACAGGTGGTAATACGGACAACTGAAAAACATAATGCCTCCACCACCTATTGTTGGTGGAGGAATAATAAATAACAGGACAGGACAGTCACCTGATATATCTTATCAAGTCTGAGCAGTGTGAAGTTGGTCTGACACAGTTTGCAACAGCTGCAAATGCTGTTCTAACATAATCTTTCTGCCCAGATGTAACCACATACAGTGGTTAACATCGTTTACACTACTTAGTCTGATATTCAGGATTTCTTAACTAACCATTCTCAAATGACTGATTGTGAATATAATTAAAGTTTAAAACAAAAGTAATCAAATTTATAAATCGTCTGATACGAACGACGAATACTATCTACACTAAAAGCAGAGTTTAAACATGATAAGCTCACTAATAATGAAAGGCACAGAACAGCTCTGAAATGACATGCTCACAGATCTGGCCACCAACAATTAGAACTGCTAATGCTGCGGAAACTGTAAGTAAAAGGAGCAGAAAACAAGCGAATGAAGCACGACAAGCTTAGCAAACACATGCTAAGAACTGAGTGCGGTACTTAAGACTTGTGATCCACGGTCATCTTTTGAAGGCTGCTCATATGCATCGTGACCATCAAATTTCACATCGTCACCTGCATCTTTTGCATGTGCATCTGCCCCATCTTCATCCTCGTCATCATCATCATCATCGTCATCAGGCCCTCGTCTGTCATCAGGTCCTCTGTCTTGCCGCTTGTCCATGTCGTCTGTATCTGCATTAGTGTCCCCACCTGCGCGTTCATCCTCAGCCCTCTGCCTGTTACCAGGTTGCCTACCTTCCTCATTGCCCATGTTACCAGCATCAGCAGGTCCATCTTCATCATCCACACCAGCCCTCTGCCTGTCACCGGGTTCCCCCCCCTCCTCATCACCCATGTCACCAGCATCAGCAGCTTTACCTTCATCATCCACGCCAGCCCTCTGCCTGTCACTGGGTTCCCTCCCTTCCTCATTGCCCATGTCATCAGCAGCTTTACCTTCATCATCCATGCCAGCCCTCTGCCTGTTACCGGGTTCCCTCCCTTCCTCATTGCCCATGTCACCAGCATCTGCAGCTTTACCTTCATCATCCACACCAGCCCTCTGCCTGTCACCGGCTTCCCTCCCTTCCTCATTGCCCATGTCACCAGCATCAGCAGCTTTACCTTCATCATCCACGCCAGCCCTCTGCCTGTTACTGGGTTCCCTGTCTTGCTTATTGCCCACTTTATCTGCATTAGCAGCCCCACCTTCATTACCAGTTTCAGCCTCCCGCCCCTCTCTGGGTTCCCTGCCTTGCCTATTGCCCATGTCATCTGCATTCCCATCATTACTATAGTGATCAACGTCGTGCTCATCTGCAGCATTAGCGGCTCTAGGTTCTTTGTTGAAGCCAGCATTCTTTTCAGACTCTGCTGTCTCCCTATTATCATCATAGTTTTTACGGTCACCATCATAAGCATCCTTACCAGCGGTCTTATCGGCTGCCGGTTTTGCATCTTGGCCACCATCAGCTGCTTCTTGAACACTTTTCTCATCACTACCAGCTCCAGCTGCAGGCTGGCGGTCTTTGTTGGTCTCTACATCCGCATTATCCTCAACACCTTGTTTGTCAGTGTTAGAAGCATTGACAGCTGGAGCAGGTGCTTCCTCGTCACCATCACCACCTTCAGGATTTTTCTCTTTGTCAGCTCCAGCAGCACCTTCTTCTTGTTTAACTTCTTTATCTGTATCCTTTGCAGACTGCTCTTGACCTCCGACGTCTTTCTGTTCCTCAGCAGTCTTGTCAGCAGCATCATCACTTTGGCGTTTACTCACGCCACTCGCATCCTTGTCGGTGGCTACAGCGTCACTGTCTTTCTGAGCTGCTGCATCCTTTTCACCCGCTGCTGTTTCAGCAGGCTTATCAGCTGTGGCCGAGTCCTGATT
>Ga0209562_1001043_pt1 | contig 10250 bp, 2 predicted proteins | sample WorMetvacBELIZE2_FD_187399 | JGI IMG/M metagenome (GOLD analysis project Ga0209562, IMG submission 187399) | Marine gutless worms symbiont microbial communities from Max Planck institute for Marine Microbiology, Germany - Olavius vacuus BELIZE.2... | ecosystem: Host-associated > Annelida >...
ACCTAACATGAGGCCCCTGAGCATACGTGAGGCCCTCCGACCGGGGAGGAGGTACGGGGGTCCTTCCACCGGCTCTGCTTCCTCGCAGTGGCGTCACTATGGGGGCGAGGGGGGCGGACCGCCCCGGGTGACACCCTCCAGGGGGGTGACACCCGAAGAAAAAAAATTTTTGTGGGCAAATTTACAGAGAATAGTGGAGAAACGAGGTCGGACAGGTAAAAAGGTGTAGGGTGACACCCTCGAGGGGGTGACACCCGAGTGAAAGCAATAAACAGCGATAAAGCGATGAGCAAAAAAGGTCGAAGGTGCGAAGAAGAAATTAGGGGTGACACCGCAGAAACTGGCGACTAAAAAAGGTCGCCAGGTTTTTCAGGAAAAAAAATAGAGGGATGACACCCTCAGTTGCTGCCCCGGGTGTCACCCACCCTAGTGACGCCACTGCTTCCTCGCCCAATAAAAATAGACTTTCCGCCCTCCAGGTGGGTGCACTTACAACTTACCCCTCTAAATTAAGCCTATAATGTATTTCTCGCCTACACCACTGCACTCCCCTGGTTAAGCCTATGAATTTACTACACTTGCTACACTTTACCCAACACTTAAACCCCCTGCACTTGATTAGCCCAATATTATTATGGGGACTTCTATTTCCAGGCAGGATAGCCTATTAACTATTTTCTAACTCAAACGAACTAACACGACAGTTAGCTTGTACCTACAGGCCTAATCACTCGTACTCAAGTCAGCTTGTACCCAAGACATTAAAATTTTGTACTCAACACCAACTCATACTCAATCACCGCTGTATACCAGGTCAACTCATAAGCTATGTACCACCAACCTGTGCCACACTCTGTGCATCAAAACGTGCAGTCTCAACTACACTTCAGTAGCAGTCATCATTTTCAACAACACAAAGTTGAATTTAAAACATATATTTCTAAAAAAAAATCTAGATCTGTATATCACTCGTGCACAAACGTCTGCAAAGACACAACACTGAAATGAAGCAAGCGGTAAATACATTAGAAGCATTCTCCTCAACTGTCAACTCAACAACATACAGAAGTAACACCGATATGCCTCTTAACGGAATGCATCCAAAACCATATTAATGACAAATAATATCTGGATACGTTAGTGTACAGATTACTTCATGCTAATTACCATAAAAGAACTCACATGAGGCAGAACTTGTGAGACAGAAGAGAAAGTGGCACCCCCTTAATAACGTGCGTAATTAGTGAAAAATGACCCAGTTATTGATGACTACTATTAAAGTTTACATAACTTAGTTGGTCTTAAGTTGCTTATTTATTTCTCAAGTGACCCCAAATTACACCATTTTTTCAAATGCAACATGCCACCCTCAAAATATAACACACATTTTCATATTTCTGAAAAGCTTTCACCCTCTGCATAACACCTCCCTAGCATATCACCTGCACCTGGTCTGCCTCCAATAATATCACTTTAATAATTTAACAGAACAATTCAATACACAAAACTCACTACAAAAACTTATTGAGTTACTATAGCTAAGAGGACATAATTGATATGTGCATTATACATACAATTCGTGAATGGTTATACGTTTCAACAATGTCCACAAAGAACATTTAAAAAATCAGCCGCACAGTTCAACAGCAGAAAACATATTATAATAAAACATTAGCCTGATACCGTTGGTTTGCATCATAAGTGACCAGAAGTCTGGAGAAAAACTACTCCCGCATTCTCTAAGGACTAGAATGGATAACTCTGAGGCCTTGCGCCACCCACATAAACTATGAAAAAGCAGGAGCAATAACAGCAGAACTTCATAAAGCATTCAATGGGCTTTGCCAGATGTATACCATTTCACCTCTTGAAATGCAAGGACATTGTAAATTCAATATCTTTTGTATTAACCAACTAATCAGCGTTAAAACACTGAAGGACTATAAATAACAGTAGCACACATAGGCTGCAAGCTTACACAAGACGACAAACAAAAACAAATGAACAAAAAACCTGTTGATGTCATACACTGTCGCAATCAATGGACTGCACATGCTCAAATGTAAGATGTTCTTCAAAAATGACTCGTGCTGGAATCAAGCACTGGTCTGCTAAGTAAAGACTGGCACTCAAAGTTAACTAACACAACTTCAAGCAGCTCTCGATGCATAAAATGGAAGACAGAAACATAAAATGCAGGCATAGGTACACACCTATAAGTTTTTAGAATGTATTTTGACCAACAAAACATCAGCACTGATGAATACAATAAAAGACTTTTTGAAACTACTTTGCATGTAAATGAATCTGCAGGACATTTAGACTTAAGAGTTACTTAGTAACGTTCATTCAACCGGCCCTAAGCGTCCATTAACTTAAACATCGAGACACGGCTGCTTCTTTACTGACAAAATACATGCTTCAAATTACAGCACACATAACTTATGTAAAAGGAGCAAAAAAAAATAAATGCATGATATAACAACACACGGGCACACCACATTTTGGCATTTCACATTCAACAGCACTACGGTGTCGTTTATTTTGGTAGTTATGTGGCATGTTAGCACAGCTGAAACGCCATAAAAGGCACAAAATATTGCATTTCATGCTACATTTATTATTGTCATATGACCAACTGCGATACGCGACTGTGATTGGTCAAAGAAAGCGATTTAAACGTGCAAAAATACGTTCAAGTTGTTTATCCGTTTTGACCTCGTTTTGTATCAGACACCTTACAACACGACAAGGTTCGTCCATTAAAAATCGTCCGCTCATCATTTTCGTGGACTAATTGAATATTGTATCAATAAATATGTTAATAAACTTTTTAATATTTATTTTAAAGAAAAAAATGATATCAGTTATCTACTTGCTGTTTTTCTAACTACAAACAGTGTAGAATATTTATAGGTGTTGACGTCATTTCGTTTGGTAATTGGTTTATGGCTGTTTATTTCCATTTGCCGATAATTTTTTATCGCAGTTGGGCATACGACAAAACATATGATGCATGATGTTCATTGTGCGCCCTCGTGTTGACATTTTAACTTCGGGACATATCATATTAGATTGTCGCACTGACCATCATGCATCATTTGTATACTACACTGACACAGTACCAATATTACAAATATGACAAATGTTGGGTGAAGAAAAACGGTTAAAACACATTTGGGAGTATAAAATATACATCAGAGACAGGACTAACACTGTCGCATGTACATAACTTGATTCGTTGTTTCTGATTTTAACAATCTGTCTTACAGTGGATGACAACACATGATTATTTTTTAATTCCTGGCGTTGATGGCCATTTGGGACTATCATCATCTTCCAGGGGAGACGCATCAACTATGCTTATAGCCTCTTCAGTGCTCAGGCCCTAATAGATTAGGCCAAATGTGCTTCCTCAGAGTTGGGGAAATATGAAGGAGCATGTTACTGTGTCATGCTGCTCAGTGGCATCACTAGGGTTGGTGTCACCCGGGGCGGCAACTGCGGGTGTCACCCCTATTTTTTCCTGAAAAAACTCACAACCTTTTTTGCTCATCACTGCCACTTTTAGTAATTTCGGTCGGGTGTCACCCCCTTGGAGGGTGTCACCCACACCTTTTTACCTGTCCGACCCCATATGTCCACAATTCTTTGTAAATGTGCCCACAATTTTTTTCCTTCGGGTGTCACACCCTGGAGAGTGTCACCCGGGGCAGTCCCCCCTAGTGACGCCACTGATGCTGCTGTCTCAACTAGTGCTAGGTTTCAATTAGCCGATGTGACTGTATGTTGTCAGGGCAAGTGTATGGACTAATATGGGGGTGTCAGTCAGTGGCATAGATGGAGTATTTAGCAGCCAATGCACATTAAACCTTTCTCTCATGTGGTTTCTCCACGAATGCACTCAGGAACATCTCACTGATCGCCCAAGCTACGTAAGCTCATGGCACAGTATCCAGACAACATAGAAAGGGCCTAGATATCCCCACAGGCCAGGCAAGCTAGTTCTCAATAAGGCCAATGCATGGATGCAGTGTAGTGTAGTGAGATCCCCAACTGCACAATGCATCAGCATCATTGATTTTAGCAAAGCCAAGCCTCGACGACATTTGAGTGCCACTATATCTAAATGCCACGAATGTCTGTCCGAGAAATTAATCTCAAAGCATGTGCACCGGTAATACTGAAACAAATTATTTGGCCAGGCTCCGGATTTGAACCCGGCACATACTGGTTACCCTTTCAACTACAACACACACTGTGTTAAACCATCAAGACAGGTCCAATTTCGAGCTGTGCACAGTTTCTGTTCCACTTTGAGTTATTCTGTTGTAGCAGACTATGTTTGCTGCAACAGAATGGAACAGTTGACAGAGAGGTGATTGCCGTTACAGATGCACTGTACAGGCTATAAAATGGAGTCTGATGGCTGGAGTCTGGGTCAGATGGCTTTCATAATGGAATGAAATTGTACTAGTCCACTGCCATCCTGCAACACAAAAGCACTCATACTCAGAGCACGATAATCCAACTACAGTGACGCCATCATTTAATTCAGCAAAACTGCTGAACATGTAAAAGAGTAAACCTGCAACATTTAACAATGGCTGTCCTATTTGTGCAAGTTACTGTCACCACAATTTATGCCAGAGACACAACTTAAAACCCATGGACTAATTACATGCAGGCTCAAAGTAATGTGTGCAATATTTAAAATTTAATATTATTACTACTATGCAAAAATGCATAAGTTACTGCTGGTGCAAATTGAAGTACCAATTATATGCCTTCATTAGCGACTAGCTGCCAAAGGCATTCCATTTTCAGGCTGTACGTGTTTCCAAGTGTCATAATACTGTAAAACACTATTTTTCACCGCATCTTAATTTCGTGATTTTCTCATGTAGAAAATTCGCTGCATTTTAATTTGGTGGATTTTTATTATCAAATTCCTATCGTATTATTGTTTACATATTACAAAAAATATTGCATATCACACACAGAATTGCTGATATTCTATACAGATAAACTTATGACGATGGGCAATTTCAAAAATTAGCATGTATTTATAGCAATGAAGTGGCTCAGCTATCGCAAACAGACCGCGCTGCAGGGTGGGTCAGTTATGGCCAGAAGTGGAAGACTGGAACTGGGAGACAATATTTACGGATATTATAAGTCTATATTCAATCACTGTGACACATTCAGACAGCAAAGCAATCAAATTCGGTAAAAATGCAAAAAGGGCTATTATGCCGTTCAAGATCATTCAAGGTCATCGAAAGCTCGTATGCGACTTCTTATTAGTGATTAATAGTAACTGACATCCTATCTCGTACCATTGCAGAGATATCGCAGCTTATTGTTCAAATTTTGGACACTTTTCGTTTTTGAGCCACCCCTTGGGGGGCTTAGGGCAATGTACGAAGTTCATCTTGGGCTCATTGGAAAGTGCGTAGTGGACTTCCTATTAGTGATAACTGAATTTTTTCCATAGATGTGACGGCTGAGGCGCTACTGGCAAAAATAGATAGAAAATTGGCGATTTTGCTCCAACGCGGTCAGTTTGACCCAAAATTTCATGTGGAAGGGACGTCCCCACCAATAATTTTTGCATGGATAGTTAGGCCAATGAATGCCCTAGAACACTGCCGCTGACAGTTTTCACATAAAGAAACTTTGTAGCAGACTTTCTTCAAGCGAAGTGCTATTTTTGAGGGAAAACGGTCGTTTTGAGTTTTTGACCCCCTTTGGGGGACTTAGGGCAACGTACGGTGATCATCTTAGGCTCATCTGGAAAGCGCATGGTGGATTTCCTATTAGTGTTAATTGAACTTTTTTCACTAGATGTTACTGCTGAGGCACAACGAGCGATTATCGGTTCAAAATCGGCGATTTCGCTCCAAAGGGGACCGGTTGACCCAAAATTTCAGGTAGAAATGGTCGCCCCCCGACCAATCATTCTTTTTCTCACAAAACTAGGCTAAATGATCTTTCGTACGGTGTATAAAACTGGACTGAATTTTCTTGGACAGACAGACAGAATTCTCATCGCTAGACCGCATCTGCATTCCATGCAGTGCGGTAAAAAGCGCTAAAACTGTGAGTAGGCTCTAGGGCCATAGGTAGCTGTAGTTGGTATTAGCTAATCAGCAAAACACGAGCGCAAGTTAACTTCAGTATTACGAAGTATGTTCGTAAAAAAAATCAAATTTGGACCGTCAGCTCGATATGATGCTATTTGTTAATCTAAAGGAGATGCCTACAGCACTTTCGAAATACCAGCCAACTTCTCGACATTCATGATCTTGTCGACCTGCTAATGAGGTCGGCTTGACTGAACACTTTCTTTCGCTAGCAGAATTGCTGGCCCATAAAACAACTGCAGTGCAATAGGCCAAGGTGCAGCCAATACTGAAAGTCGATGGAAGCATCGTACTCTTCAGTAGTTTTCATCCTACGTGCTCCAACGGTATACAACGTAGAGTCAAGACACTAAGTCAAATAGTTTAGTTGTTGCAGACATTTGTGTTCATGTGCCAGCTGGCTGTTGACAAGGACTTTTAACAGCCTACAGCTTCTGCTGCTACTGAGTATTGAAAAATTTGTTGCAAGTTGTAGCTAGACACAATATTCAAAGTCGAGTCCACTCTATATCCTAGTTGCTATAATCTGAACAAAACTGTATGACGTTTCACTTTGTCATATTCACGTTACTGCATGAACAGCGACGTCATCAAACTGGTAAGTGCTAAGTAACGCAAATGCATGATAATACATGAATTTAATTACTTAATTAATTTCTGTGTAAAGCAAAGAGTGTGTGATTGGCATTAACTGTAGTAACTTCAGTGAACTTCCATTATTGAGACAATGAGGCCCGATATCAAGATGAGACCGAGAACTTACCAGATTTTCTCAAGATGTTACAAAACAGTGTCTTGAGACCTAGACTTCATGCCTGGCTTTAACGGATCAAATGACCCAACCAACAGTGTCAAAGCACTGAAGAAAGATAGGGTCCCAAGGACTGTGCTTCAATCCCATCAGGTCCACCCCACTGCACTCACAATACTACAACAACTATGCAGTAAGAAACAAAAACACAAAAATACACACAGATAAACACAAATAAATCTATGCAGTGAAATGGGCCCAGTGAGACAAAACCCAATCCAGAGAACTGTACAAACTGCTCATGTAAGTGTGCTAGTAAATGTTGCATTACCTCATTTCTGGATCAGTGGAGCCTTTGACATCATCCTTCTCCTTCTCCTTTGTATCCGGCATAGGTAATGCTACCACAGTACCAATATTTGCATATTTACAATGATATTACCACAACAAACCACAAATATTTTCTAGATCGCTTGAACTCATATTACCACAGAAAGCATGGAGAATGGCAAACTTGGAATCAACAGACCTTTAAACTAACTAGAAAATCAAAGGGTGTTGGACAGCGAACTATTAATTGGTATGCCTCTGCTGGAAAAAATGGGACCTTGATCTCCGGATCTGTGTTCTTCAAAATGTCATCACTGTCACGTGGACCTGGTAATAAGTAAGTGCAATATGTTTATTAAAGCATGTGTGAGAAAATGCCAAAGTGCTTATGTAACCATAAATTTAGTCTCATTGTTAAGTTGGTCTTCAACCTTCGATCTCAAAATCTAACCAGTTCATCTCTGTACCCAGCTGCATTTGATTGCAAAATTGGTAAAATTCCCATAAGCGGGTTGTAAGATATTGTGCCACAGCCAAAATCCCCATAACACATGCAAACTTTATGGCTCTATGTTTTATAGAAGCGGAGTTATGGCCGCTATAAGTTTCACATTGCAGTAATATGCATTTGCAACCTTTTTTCTCCTATGACCTTGGACCTTGACCCGATGACCTTGATATAACAACATGACCTGCATTCCCTGAAGATATACCGTACCGGATGTGTGAAAATGAACTTGCTATCGCCAGTCTTTTAAAAGTTATCGTATTACGGCCTGCAAATGCGTGCATTTACACTGTGTGCCAAAAAAGTCCACCTTTTTATTTTTTCAAATAACTCTGTCAAAAATTAACCGATTTTAATAATTTTTGGTGTGCTAAATCCCAAGAAAATTCGACATCAATAGCTTGTACATTTGGCCACGGCTGAGGGGATATGTAGTAGCTTGCAACAGAGCGGACTGGTGGGCAAGTTTTCGCTTATTCAGCCACAGTTAGCATCCGGACTGCAGTAAGAAGTATGTATTGTGGTTAGGGATAGTTTAGTTAGGGTCAGGTTAGTGGTATGTTTTGACTTTGGCTTGTAGTTGTAGATTGCCATACCAGAAGGTTTAAATTTAGAAATTTAGGATCCCGGCTGCTGGGACTCTATCCACAACATTTTAATATATACAACATTTCTATCATTTATGTAATATCTTAAATGGCTTTTGTCAAGGTAATTCTTTTAGTTGGTTAGATCACGTGTCCAATGGAACCAATTATAAATTTCATAATGATGTCTTGAATAGGTACACTTTGATAGATTATTTTGTGTGTTCATCAGATTTGGCTAACAGTTCTGTTAACAGTTATATACTAAACAAGAAATGCGTTCTGTGGAACGTGGTATCTGCCCCATAGCCACGTCCATAATGAACATGGCATATCACTTCGTTAATTTACTATGCACTTGCAACGTGTGCATCTGATCCATGCGTTTTTATTTTTAACTAAAATTAACTATTAATTAATCGTTAATTTTCAGAAAGTCAACTATTAAAATAATTTTAATCGTTACCAGCCCTATATTAATCACTAATAGGAAGTCGTATATGGGCTTGCGATTGATACCAACCTCGATGACCTTAAGTGGCATAATAGCCCTTATTTTGCGTTTTTTCACCGAATTTGATTTCTCTGCTGACCAATTACGCCACAGTGGTTGAAGACAGAACTATAATGTCCGTAAAATATTGTTTCCTAGTTACATCCAGTCTTCCACTTCTGACCATAACTAGCCCTGCATTGCGCTCTTTGCGATAGCTGAGCTACTTGATGATATTTTTACCTTTGTATGATATTTTGTGTGCTTTATGCTTTTTATTGTGTATGTTTGTGCATTTCATGCCTGTTATTGTGTATGTTTGCACTGCTTTGCTGCCTCTTGGTGTAATAAAGGATAATAATGGCAATAATTCATACAGACAGCTAGACACAACCAAAATTATATACCACGCCACTTGGCGTGTGGCAGAAATGGAACTGACCTTATCAAACTAAAATGGCAAGATTTTGCAATAAAAAACTTTAGCACAAAGAAAACGACACTAATTGGTTATTCACATTTTACCAAATTCCAAAAAGTGTAAAAAATAGCACGAATGGCCTAATATAGTTAAACAGAACAAACATGTAACAAAGTAACTTAGGATAAATGCAGAATAATAGCTATGCAAATAAATAGCAAAAAAATGCCCAACAGCAGTAGTGATTAAGGTAATCCAAACTCTGGTAAACAGACAAAGTTGACAAAATGAGAGATGAGGAATCTGTACTTACACACTCTACATAAATCACATTAATTTAATGTAAGGTACAACAGGATAGCAAAAAAACATTTAATGTTAAGTTAGAGCAAACAAATGTAGAAGCTAGAGTATTGAGTCACACCTATCAGTAGTTGAAGTTTTAGACTGGCAAAAACTGTTATATGCTCACCCACGCTGCAACCTCTAGTGCTGTCTTCGTTCTTTGATGACACGAAAATATAACTTTTCTGTCTAAAAATACTCAATTCTGTTTCAGCGGCAGTTAGTTTATTTTGAAGCTGCTCTTTCTCACTGCGATACTGCTCACATTTGAGCTTTAACTTTTGCACCTTATTCTCATACTCGTTCATCAGACTAGTGACATGACCAATCTCACACTTTGTCTTTTCAAGTTCTACGTCTTTATTTTGTAGCTTATCCTTGGCATCTTCCTCATTCTTCTGCGCAGTTTCCTTGTCCAATACAGCTGTCTCCAGTTGCTCCTTACACTCCCGTAGCTCCTCGTTTTTCTCTTCCTCTTTCCTCTGTGCAGTTTCCTTGTCCAATACAGCTGTCTCCAGTTGCTCCTTACACTCCCGTAGCTCCTGGTTTTTCTCTTCCTCATTTTTCTGCGCAGTTTCCTTGTCCAATACAGCTGTCTCCAGTTGCTCCTTACACTCCCGTAGCTCCTGGTTTTTCTCTTCCTCTTTCCTCTGTGCAGTTTCCTTGTCC
>Ga0209562_1001044_pt1 | contig 10249 bp, 8 predicted proteins | sample WorMetvacBELIZE2_FD_187399 | JGI IMG/M metagenome (GOLD analysis project Ga0209562, IMG submission 187399) | Marine gutless worms symbiont microbial communities from Max Planck institute for Marine Microbiology, Germany - Olavius vacuus BELIZE.2... | ecosystem: Host-associated > Annelida >...
CTGGTAATTGTATAACAAAGAATTGGTATTAACAAAACTTGTTAACCTTTTAACCATTAATTTTTCAAAAATTTTGTGGAATAAGGACAATAAGGAAATAGGAGTAGTCATTAGTCATTGCAGTAGTCATTTTGTAATTAGACGACATGACACCCACGTGGCCCCTCCCCTCAATGACATCTTTACACAGAGCAGTGACGGGCAACTGAGATCGTCAGCGTTTCGCCGAAACTGCTCATTTCGTCGAACGAGCTTTATCATCGCCGAAGGTTTAGAATGCGTTGCGCGCTTTACGTTACACGTATTTATAGACATTACAGTTTCTGCTGACAGTTGAAAACATTTTATCTCATACAAAGTGCAGTGTGTCCGATCAGCAAGTCAAACCACAAATCTGTGTCGCCAAAAGTGCGTATGGCACGGCTGCTGCAGTCGAAAAGCATGACGATAGCACGGTTACGACTACTAAAGTGTTGGGCCTGTGTTGTGTGTGGTCCACGCTGCTAAACGGGTATGAAGGATGGACCACCAGCAAGACTATAGCTCGTGTACAGGCGCCGAAATGAATGGTGAAGATATTGTGGAAGACTATATCTAGCGAAGAGTCAACACGGACACCAATGCAGACGATCATCAGCTGGTCGAGTGGTCGGGTTAGGTTAAGTGCCGTCCAGTGTCTGCCGGTCGGCGGCATGATCAACATAGTGCCTCCATGTGATACTGTCTTGTACCAGCTGTGCCGCTTTGTTTATGCCAAGTCCTGTCTAGTCCACGATGTCTTGTGTCCATGTTCTTCTGGGTCGTCTCCTGGTACACATCCCACGAACAAGTTTTTTTCTATCACCTTTCGTTCTCAAATATGTCGCTAATGTTCTCAGCTTCCTTTCCTTCAGGCTTGGCAGTAATTCGGTAAGTAATTCGGTAGAATTACCAGTCGTGCAGAGAATCGATTCATTGGACCGCTTTCCCATGACACTGAGTAACCCGATGTGATATCATCACCAGACAGCTCCGATTTGCTGGGCACGTGGTAAGAAAAGGGAAGCTAGAATACGTGACGCTGACTCGTCAGATAGAAGGCAGAATAGCATGGGACGGTCAGCTCAACGAGCAGCTGGTTATAAAACCACTGGATGTCATGGCAAAGATGCACAGACGACAGAAGATTGATGCTGTGGCTGCCGTCTACGCCAGGACTCTTATTCACGACAACTTTGACGATTGCATTGATTGCTTCATATTATGTACGCGTAACGTAACTTTAGTTTTTGTACGACTGCTACTGCAGGGCGCTTCTGAGCTTCAGTTGAGCAAGGACATAACGAATTTATACGATGATGATGATGATAGGATCACGAAGCGTTCAGACTGCTCAGCTGTGTCAGACCGCCCAGTGCTCACAAATTACCTGGCTTGCTTAGTTCTGACCACGATGGGTCCACCTGACCTAAGCATTTAGAGGGCCCACGAATGTAACAGATGAGCAGAGAATCCCTGTTACATCTACACCTATTTGCAATAGCGTCGCATTGCAGAAGTGTTATTAATGAGAAGTTATAAAAGGCACAGAGCTACAATTTTGCGCAGTGTAAACACATGTGGTGGTGGTGGTGGTGGTGGTCTGGCGTAGCGGTAGCCCGTTGGTCTCGATCAGCGAAGTTAACCTACGTCGGACCGGTTAGTAATGGGATGGGTGACCATGTCCGGGTTCAGTTCCCAGTGTCGGACATTCATCTCCTTATGTAACTAGCCCCCCTAGGTCATCTCAGCCTGGCCATCACTTCGTGGGTAGGCGCAATGAGTACCAGCCAAAGGGCTTAGGGCGATGACGCCTGCGTCTGGAGACTAGGCCTAACAAAGGCAGGTATGGTTCGTGTGTAGGTGGCAGGTAAAACTGTGTGATCCCCTTGTTACATACGGGCCATATCTGAGCGCTTTAGAGGTAGGCATTATAAAGCGCTAGGCATATAAATTTACCTTCTTTACTTTTACACGTGTGACAATTTTGCAAATTTTTAAAACTAGAATTTGAGGTGGTCGGGTTTGTTGTTATGACACTAGGATTTATGTACAGGGTGGGCCAAAAAAACTGGACCATTTTTAAAAGTGTATAACTTTTTCATATAATGACATAGGAAGGCGTTCTATATATCAAAATGTTCAGCTCTTTATCATAAGTAAAACTGATATTCTGAATGTCACCATATTTAAATATTCTTTGCGTACGTTTGGAGAAAGTATACTACACCGAAAATACCAAGTAATTTAAGCCATGATAAATCCGACCATATTTGATAGTCTGTAATTCGTGTATATGATGACGCAGAAAGGTGATCCATATACCAAAGCGTTCAGTACTTTATCTGGAGTAAGAAAAGCGTTTTTTTTGTTTTACTGCAGTTAGATATTCTTTGCACAAGTGCAGTGAAAGGATACTGTGATTAAAACAACAATTCACCGTACATGTGTCACCTGTTTTCTGTGCACTGGAGTTCATGGAAGCAAGAAAAACTTGCTACCGAGTACTTAGAACCTCAATCTGGTCAATTCTCTACTATGAAGAGCTTTGCAACAAAAATTGTGTCGTCAAGACTTCCGAGACGTTGATCGTCTAAAGCACGTTCTGTTGCACTGCTGGGTCCGATAAATCAGATGCAATTGAAGGGTGCCAAACCAACTGCTAAAAGAGTGGTGATCGTATTTAGGATACATAATGGACATGTTGAATTGCTGTAAATCTACTGATATTAATAGTCAACAATGATTGTCAATTTTGAGGGAACTGCGTGTAATAATTGTATGTCATGCTTAAATTAATTGGTATTTTCAGTGTAGTATAGTTTCTCTTACCTTATGCAAACAATATTTAAATGCTGCGGCATTCAGAATATCATTCTTACTCCTGATAAGGAGCTGAACATTTTGATATATAGAACGCCTTCCTATGTCATTATATGAAAAAGTTATACACTTTTAAAAATGGTCCAGTTTTTTTGACCCACCCTGTATAACGAAACGTACGTATTGATGGTATGCCACATTTGATTTTGGCTGCAGATGCACACTCATATATACCGGTATATTTCAGAATCTTAGCAGGGATTCATATGTCGTAAGCAATGTCCAAAATAGCCGTCGTGTTAATGACATTGTGAGTTGTGGTGTTTTGTGGTGTTGTTAGTGATTCAGAAACGGCGTCGGGTCTCGGCATAGCTTTCTGTGGCGACAACGTACGTGCCACGTCTGTTCTGCTGCATGCTGATGTTAGCGAACCAGCGGATATTGAGAAATGCTTGCTTCGTCTTGGCGCGTCCGGCCCTCCACCTTCTGGCAAATCGGTCGGTTTCATGTTTGCATGCATGGGCCGTGGCTATCGCTTCTACGGCGGTACCGTGGGAGTAGAGTCGGCCATTTTCAAGCGATTGTATCCACGCGTTCCACTGTTTGGTTTCTTCGGCAATGGAGAAATTGGATACGACTTTCCGCTGGCAAGCGATAGCAGGTGTACCACAGGTGGCACGTCGTCTACAGGTGCTGGTGATGGTGATGGTGGAGGTGATTCCGCTATGCCGCAGATCTATCATTCTTTCACTACTATCTTTGTGCTTCTGTCTTTTCTTTCCTAGGTCTTCTGTACTTCGGAGCATACTGTTACTGTACAGTGCTGTATTAGCTCTGTAGTGCTGTTCTAGTTGTCTTCTGCGATTGGAAGTGACTGAAGTGGCTGGTAGATTTCGAGCTGTAATAATTGTTTTCATTATGCTGTAGCACTCTAGTGTTAGTGTATAGTATTTCCTAGTTAGGGTATTCTTAACAAATTAGTGTCAGATTTGATGAAAATGAGTTGTAATTGACGTGTATCTGGTTATGTTCATCGGTTACGTTACTGTTGTTAAGTTTCTGCAACACGAAGTTTGCATAGATGTTGCAAGTTAACATTCAAGTTATTTAACAGCACATTATGCTGGCTGTTTTCTCGCACAGTGACAATGTGCTTACATGCAGCATCTTGCATGTTACTGGTGATCTGCATGGTGTAGTTAATGTGAATTGGAAAAATGTTCACGACGGCAGTACATAGTGTGAAAGTTCTACTACAACTCTTATATGTACATACATATGTATTTAGTTTGTTGTGTGATTCGTATCGTATTTAGCATACATTGTTATGTGGCTGTCGCATTATGGACCACTTTATGTATCACTCTTTGTCTCTCCATCCGTCCCATTTGAGTCTGTAATTCAAAATTTGAGGGTTGTAGAAAGTTCACTTTGGTATACACAGCTTCTCCGTGGGACTGCGGTTAGCCTTGTCATTGTGAGATTACGATGTCAAAGCTCATCAGGTGTGCCATAGCTGACAAATGGATGATCACACTGTCTTTAAATTGAGCTTGATGATGATGATGCCCCTCCAGAGTATTTTGAAATGGTTAAAATGATAAGGTCAGGAATCATAACGGATGGGTATAATCTTGAAATAGCATGGAGAGCCACATACCGTGTTGGGCCATTGGCCCTTAGGGCTGTGTAGGATACATTTTGTTGCAGCTTATTTGAAATAATAGCCTTTTTTGGCGACAGTGATTATTCTGTTTCACGTACCTAACTTGAATAACATACATGTAAAAGATCCTTGTGCACTGCGTTATTATCTGGTTTCCAGTCCACTGTCATCAGAACAGTAAATATCTTTGCGCTTTTCACTGGATGACTGGAAAGTTTCCAGGTTGCTGACTACAGCAGCTAGTTTTGTAGGAAGGACATAAAATATACAGATGTGTGCCATGATCTAAAAAGGTACATGTATTTTTTGCAATGGACATTTTGTGTTGCAAAGCAATGCAATTGAGTCTTGTATCACTCTTCACTAGTCTCTAGACAGTATGCCAGTAACAAAAAAGTATTTACGACAACAGTAAAATCGACTTAATATCGGTATCTATAATGATTTGGCATGCATGATAGCTTGCAAGTTGCAAATGATATGCAGTACTTGCTGTCATTAAATAATTGTGGATAGTGAAATAGCCTAAGGCTTAAATTAATAGAGCAAAACAATACAAGTAAATAAAAAGTTGACACTGGTGTTAAATGGTTAACATTTATATTTTTATACTTACTTGCTAAATATCGATATCGCGATATTTCCAATTCACATTCACATACTGTAATCAGCTGAGTGATGATGAACTGTTTAGCAAAATCAAAACTTCTTTTAACCACATTTTACATGCACTCTTGCCACCACCATCTTTCGCATCACAGAACTATGGTCTTAGACAGCGTGCACATTCTTTCGAGTTACCGGAACGCTCAACTCATCGCTCTGACTAACTTCTTGATGCGAATGTTGTGCAAGAACTCCTACTAGGCCTGGTTTATTTTTTACTCTACAGTTAGGCATAGCTATTGTTTCACCGTTTTATAGTTGTTTCACTGTTTTCTCATGTGTGCAGTAGGTGTGCGTTCTGTCATGCCTTATTTACAATAAAATGATGATGATGGAGATTGGAGAGTGGAGACGGTATATCTCTTTTCAGTATGCTGCACCTAGTCTATGGAACGAACTCTCCACTGATCTTCACGAGCCTCGTCAGACACAGTCTCCTTCACTTTCACCCATCACACATGGCAGTTCATCATCATCTTCTTCACCGTCTTCACGATCACCATTTGCATCTTCTCTTACTCGTTCAGTCTTTCACTCTGAACTAAAGACTTGGCTCTTCGGCAAATCATTTCCGCCATAGATTTTTTCCTTTCCTACCGGACTGATTCAACGGACTCTCGGACCATTTAATGTTTTTATCTGCTCAACGGCTGGACTTGTTTGCATGGTGTGTTAGACTAAGCCGGCTCTGAGTCGGTTTTTGAACGCACTTTGAATCATTGCACAATTTGCACTTTTCATCTATTCGAAATCGAAAACTTAATATTGAAACATCACTAGTGATAAGCTGCTGTTATCTATGGGGCTGTGATCTACTTTCAATGGTATAATGTAAACAATATAGGTCAGTTTTGACACGCGGAATGATGTATTAGAATTAGTATGAGGGTCGTAGAAATTGTCTCTGGACCGTTCTTGGCATTTAGGTGGCACTGGTGCATTTGCTTTGAAAGTTATAACTGACAATGGCGTTGGAGTTTCTTATCGGCGGACTTGCAGCTAGTGGTGCGGGGGTTTTCACGAACCCGCTCGAGGTGGCCAAGACTCGCATGCAGCTGCAGGGAGAGCTGGTCGCTCGAGGTCAACACGCTGTACACTATCGCAACGTCGTTCACGCATTCTACACGATCGGCCGTGTTGACGGACTGCTGGCACTGCAGAAGGGACTAGTGCCGGCGCTGTGGTATCAGTTTGTTATGAATGGAGTCCGGCTGGGTTTTTACCAGCGCGTCCTAGACATGGGTCTCACAAAGGACAAGAATGGTCGCATATCAGTTGTACGTTCTGTGGCAGCAGGTGCCTTTTCGGGCAGTGTTGGAGCTGCAGTTGCGAGTCCACTTTATATGGTTAGCTTGTGCAGAAACATTATCTACAATTTCCTGTAAGAAATACTACAGTTTGATACAGTGACATGTATGACTAATTACCACATCAAACCACATGAGATCACATCTGACAATGTCTGACATGTCTGTGAATGAGAAAGATCATAATTTTAAAAATGACACCAAAAAGCGCTGGAATTAGCTTCAAAGTGAACAAGCCACACGGTGCACAGATAGCTCATTATAAGTTAGGCTGCCACAAAGGCAATATTAAGACATCCGCTGCATGCATGTCTCCAATGGTCAATATGAACCATGCACTGGCAGTTGGCACACCGGTTACACCACCACACACTGTCCAATAACGGCAAGGTTGGAATCATGTACATGTGTATAAGACTGGCACCACATGCCGCTTGTGGGACAGACCACCATGCAGGTTAAGCAACTCGTACGATCAAATTCTTGTAATGCCATGAAGTTTCAATGTACATGGTGGTAGTAGTTTTGGCTATATCCAGGAATAGCCCCCGGGGGCTAATGCTACCACTATACTAACACTAACCCTAACCCTTATCCGGGGGCTAATCCTGGATAATGCCGTAGTTTTTACTTATTTTTTAGTTGGACAGTTTGCTGGTAATGACAATTTACTTATTATTTTGTAGTAAAACTGAATTATGTGTGTTGTCGCATATGCTTAATATTGTTGCGAATAACTTTCAGGTGAAAACTCATCTTCAGGCACTTGCCAATGCAGAGATTGCAGTGGGACATCAGCACACACACACTAGTGGCATGGCTAAAGGTCTAAGTACAATTTTCACAACTCATGGTATACGTGGTCTGTATCGAGGTGTTGGCGGAGCTTCAATTCGTGTGGCTGTTGGCTCAGCGACTCAACTAACAACCTTTTCGTGGACTAAAGAACGCATTGTCATGCTGCAGGCAAGTGTCATTATGATCAAATAATCATGATAATGATCAAATAATTGATCATAATGTGGTATCTTGGGTCTTGAGTTGACCTTTGACCTTTTTACGTAAAAATCAAATCAGTTAATCTGTTTTCAACTGCAGCAGAATTGTTAAATCGTGTACTAAGAAACTTTTCGTATATGATCAGTGATATTTTAGTACCTGGTAACACTGTCAACTTCTTCTTATTTAAATTAAATACTGCAGTGACTGACTGTGAATGCTTTTTACCTTTGTTTTATTTGTTTTTGTAGTATGCATACCTGATTTTCGTTGAGGTGCAGCATAGCAGTAGCACATTGTAAATAAGTAAGTAAGTAAGTGAGTAAATGTCGATTTGTAGAGCGCGATTACGTAACACCTCTAATGCACTAACGTTTCGAATGTCCGGCGAACAGATACGTCTTCAACTCCCTCCTAAATTGTTCGGAGTCAACAACTGGATCGTGCAAATGATCAGGCAGTGTATTCCAGACTGTTGGTCCAGCAACAGAAAATGCACGGGTCCCAAAAGTGATTGGTCTCACTTAACATAGTTGCCCTATGTTGGGTCCGGCTAGTATGATGTGTGACTGCAGTTTTTGGGTCGTGCACCATTTTGGTATTTCATCAACTACCCAGGTTAAGTCAGCCATCTCTCTGTGGTAGGTAAAATAAGTACCAGCGAAAGTAAACCGGCACACCGTGTGATCCATTACCAATGCTCTTGTGGTGTGAGCTGCTGTCTGGCTTAGGGCAACAGAAATGGAGTACCACACAGTTGCTCAGAAAGGACTGTTTCAGTGTATGTATCTACATATGTACCGTGTGTCCAGAAAAAAAAGAGACCAAAATGTTTTTGTAACATCTCCTACAAAACTTGGGCGATGCTTATGAAATTTTTACACTGTTTGCGGAATAAATGTGCTGCAAAATGCAAAATGATGTAAACGCTTTCTATCTCAACTGAATAATGTCTCTACACTATTTTGTGAAATTGCTCATCGGACATGTGCTACCATTGAGTTGTTACAGAAAGAAACCCAGATTAAGTCTGGTTAAGACAGCGCAAAAATTATCAAAATCCAATTAGCTACTTGTATAATTTATGCAGATCTAAATAATTCTCTGCTGTGCATGCATGGTCATGTTTACGCTGGCTGTTTTCATGTCCTATTCTCTTTTTTTATGTCCTATTCTTGCAAGGTAAACACAATGGTTTTCGCCGTATTGTTGTAATTTTTTGAGCAGGTAGCAAATTTTTATGCCTTTACTTGCATAATTACGATAATATTATCATCAAATTCTAATTCTGTCAATAATTGCAACAAGATGACAAAAACTGTAGTGTTTACCTTACCAGAATAAGATATCACAGAGAAAAAAGCCGGCAGAAACGTGACCGGGCATGTACAGCAAAGTTCTGCATAATTTACACAAGTACCTTATAAGATTTGATAGAGATAACTAAGAGGTTAACATCAAACGTTCACTGTCATATTTTTCTAGACAGAAGCTTAGTCAGTTATGTGTGATAAAACAGATGTGCAGATAGTTTAATTTTAGTGTATCATTTCTCTGCAGCTCTGATGAGATGGTATTTGTGTCTTGTGCACCCTGTAGCTGTTTCCACCGACCAGCTGGTTGAGTGCACTTGCAGCGAGCATGACGAGTGGTGTAGCAGTTGTGCTGATGATGACTCCGTTTGATGTTGTGTCGACACGACTCTACAACCAGGGCACGGACGCCGCCGGACGAGGGCTTCTTTACCGCGGTGTTGCTGACTGTTTCATGCGCACTTTTGCCGCCGAGGGTTTGTGGGGTTTTTACAAGGGTTGGGGAGCATCTCTTTTCCGACTTGGTCCTCATTCTGTGTTGAGCCTTGTATTTTGGGACGAGCTGCAGATTGCATGTGAAAGTTTTGGATGGACAGCCAAAACCAAGTTATGATGCACTGACTGTATTTTGGATATGGTGAAGTGTTACACATATGCATTTTATGTTTCTGTAAATATCTGCTGGTGATGTTCTGTTGTCTGTGTTTAGCGATGATCTGTCAGACCAAAGCCGTTGTGGCTTATAAAGCCAAACCAATTTTTATTTCTGTAATCAGAGCACTGAAATGTAGAAGGTGCGGCTAAAAAACATGCCACGTGTAGAACTGCAATTTCTTTAACACTTGAATTGATATTTCTCTTAAAAATGTCTGTGATTATTTGCAAGGTTTGTCTGCATTTGTCTCACAAATGTTGTGACATTTTACCAATTTGTGTGAAAACATCTCGGGCTGAAATAAAAAATACAAATTTTGCAAGCTGCCAGCCAGCATCATGTCAGTTTTCTTTACATTTATTAAGGCGTTGTCTACCAGCGTTGACATCATTTTCACATAGAATTATCCATATTTGTGAACTGTTGTGTAATAAGTTTATGACAGCCAGTGATTAAATTGGTTCATGTCAAATAGGTAAGATGATGAGATGATTATGCAGCAACAAAAAAGAGCTACGGTTACTGAATTTCGAGAAAAATGAAAAAATTGTCTACCGTAATGGTGGTCTGTCGAAATTTTTGGATGAACAAGGATTGGCAACAAAATGTGAACTGCCGTCAGTTGACCAAAACCTGAATACATGCTTGACAACGTCCAGTCTGTCGAGGACTCACTCTGTTCTCGAGAGGAAGGTGCTTTAGTGCTTGTGTAAAAGTGGATGGTATTCTTGTTCAATATGAACTAAAACAAGCATTGATGACAGTTTAATATTTTTTACAATAGAAGACTGCATGAACGATA
>Ga0209562_1001045_pt1 | contig 10247 bp, 6 predicted proteins | sample WorMetvacBELIZE2_FD_187399 | JGI IMG/M metagenome (GOLD analysis project Ga0209562, IMG submission 187399) | Marine gutless worms symbiont microbial communities from Max Planck institute for Marine Microbiology, Germany - Olavius vacuus BELIZE.2... | ecosystem: Host-associated > Annelida >...
ACAAAATACTTTTGCAAATGTAATTTTGCGACAGTCACAATATTTTTTTTGTAAAACCAACAAAGCAGTTTTGTGATATTTAATAAAATATTTAGTAAAAAATACGAACAATTTGCTGTTGCTTACAAAACTAATTAGTTGTGCTCAGCCCTCCACGCCATTGTTTTAGTGACCTCCATTACATTCATTATACTATATTCTGTCTATCACATAGACACATACATGTATACGCATTAAACATTTCCTACACAGACAGCAACATATCAATATACGATAAACCAAACACGTCTGTGTTAAAATGCGCACAAAAATCGCACACACAATCTATGCTTTTGGCCGCAAAGTAGTTCGAAGTGCGGCATTTGCTATGAAATATCTGTCCGTCTCTCCGTCGGTTTGTCTGTCACACTCGTAAGTCACGCCTAAACGGTTCAAGATATCGAAATACGCTTTGCGCCATACCATAGAACAATGTATCTAGTTGCTTAAAGGCAAACCTTGCAATCTTGAATTTATGGGTTCACCCCCAACTAGTGCGTTAAGAGAGACAGCCCCTGCTCCAGTCGATAGCGAAAATTTGACCAATACTCCGCGATATCTTGGAAACGGTACGAGATACGAGAGTATTATTTACCAGAAGTCACTAGAAAGTCACACACACGGGCTTTCGATTGGTACCCAGAGTGGTGACCTTGAATGACCTTGAACCGCGTAACAGCCAATTACCTCATTTCACCCACAGTGCGGCGGCTTTCGGAGCCAACTACGTCGAATTAATTGAAGCTAGACCCACACTGTCTGTGACAAAAATGTAGCCCAAAAAGCGTCTTGGCATCATGCAATTCATGACCGCGAACACATGCATCTCCTAATTTTTCCCGAAAACCGACCCACCCCACCTTTTCACTATTTGAGTTGTGCAACATTGCGTGGCCATCCAGTGGCGTATAGTCATACAAGTGGCGTAAGGTGCGTACGCAGCCCCTGTCAAGAAAATACATAGCATTTTTGGTATGTGATTTCTCAGTGATATACCGGTATGCGTAAAACCTAGTGGACGTACCGATATATTTGTCAAGTACGAGCCGTTATAGTCATCCAAACGAATCCTGCGCACAATAATGCGCATCACCATTATTTCTCACTTATTTACTGAGACCAGTGCCCAGTGACGTGCAGCTGTTCATAGTCATACAGGCGGTTTATATCATGACGTTTTTTGACTGTAAAGCCGACTTGGTAGGGCAGCTGAGCAGGGATGGATAGGAATAAATGCTACAGATTGACGCACCCCCTGTCGAAAATTTCTGGCTACGCCACTGTGGCCATCTTAGCAACAGCGAAACTCTTGTAACTTAACCCACAAATGTGGCGACACTCTCGTCATCACGTGTATCTTCTCAGTTCATACTGAGTTTATCTTGCTCAGCACACTATTGCCACACTACGTCCATTTTCGCAAATAGACCAACTGAACATCATCAAATTACTAACAATCAGACCCGCTGTCGTTCGTCGTATAAGAACACAGTTGGGCAGGGCCGGATTAACCATTCGGGGGCCCCATACCAACGTAAAGCGGGGGCCTTTTTCTCGTACGCGAAGCCAGGATTTTCTTATCTGTGGCGGTGCACTTTTTTCCCCAAAAAAGTTTAGTTGACGACCTTTTTAGTCATCGTTACGTTTAAGCGTACACTGAACCTTCAAACGTCAAAACAGCATGGTAAAAAATTGGCAGCTGATCGGCGGGGGCTCCTCCCATGGTACAACCGGCACAAAGGATAATCCGGCCCTGCAGTTGGGCAGTCGTGCGCTCTCAGTCTATGAGCCACACGCCTGGAACAGTCTTTATCATTAATTCAGACTAATCGGCTCTCACGCTTCCGTCAGAAGAACACGGGAGACCTATCTATCTAATACTGCTTTTAATCTTTAATTTATTTCATTTAGACAGTGTCCCCGTGTGGGTCCGGGGAAAGGAAGTAAGTAGATGAATATGTGTGTGCGTGTGTGTGTGTTGTTTCCTAAAATAGACCCACTCCGTTTCCTGGCTGGATGTCGTAGGAGGCGACTAAACCATGGCTTAGTTGTAGCTTTAGGTTTTTTTCTCATTGTTAGATAGGGCATGTTTTTGTGTTATTTTTTTTCGGTTTATGGGTGCATGCTTTGTTTAGTACGTTATCTTTTTGTTATCAGTACCAGTGTAATTGATTGCCTGGGAAGATTCGTCCCAGAAATGACCTATTATGTGTCGAGTGGGACGTTGAACCTGACTAAACTCAAACCCTGTAGACCTTGCTTTGCACAGTGCTGACTTGTACGACTGGATGGGCACCGTGGAACCGTTCATTGCGCTGTATTGCAAGTTGCTGACGTTTGTACCTGAAATCCCAGAGTCTGGAACTGACGTTGCTCGACGCGCGACTCGAGCGACTGCGACTGCTGCGACTTCCGTTTCCGTTCAGCGAGTACTCGGAGGTGAAGGACAGCTGAGAGAAGTCACAGCTCGACAAGTCACTCTCGATGATGATGAACTGACGACCGCCGATGCCGCCGAATATGCCACGTCTGCCGAGTGTAATAAAAGTACGAAAGGTGAAGCAGAAATTGTACTAATGGAATATTTACAATTTTTAAAAATTAAAGTTGGAGTGTTAATTAATATTTATCTCGACCTTAAAAATCAGTTGATTCGTACGTACAGTGTATGTACGTGCTGCTGTTTGTGCGTTTTTTTCCTGTTTTATGTATTTTATTTTATTTTTTATTTAAACATTTTGTAGCATACAGTATATATCAGCATGCACACAAAAACGCTACAGGAGATTAAAGGGTAGTATTAAGCCACCACTTACATAACCCCTAGGAGAAAAACATACAAAAGAAAAAAAACATCCATAAAAACAAAGAACCTGATAACAGACTACTGCAAATGTTTAAGATACTGTGATAAGTCAGTTCGTCTAAGAAAACATTTAAATCGTCTCAGTGAGCTGTACTCACGGTTTTTTTCTGAATCATGCTGTCTGATACAAATTAAATGAAGTAATGAGTAATTCAAGTAGCTTGTTGCGTGACGCCAACACGCCGGCCTAAGAAAGTACATAGTTACTGCCATGTGTTATTGTACACTGTATCTACAACATGCAGGCTACTGTCTATAGTCTTTATTGTTGTGATGCCACGGCTGGCAACAATAATTAACAATGAAACACGGCCAGCCAACACAAGCACTTGGAGGGCGCATTCCGCAGTCAGATTACTTTTAAAAGGACTTTCTTGTCCAAGGATACATCTACGGTAAAATTTTCATAAAAATCCGATCATTTTTTCCAGAGATATAAGCCAAATTGTGGAAAGATGCCCTATCTCGCAATGTTGAAAAATCCTTTAAAAATTTCCCGATCCGGATCTGAAGACGGATGACTAACAAAATTTAATCAGTTTTTAATTGTCCCCACGTACATCCGTGGTAACTTTTTCACGAAGATCTTTTCAGTAGTTCTTACGTAAAGTTGCTAACAGATGGACAGAATGACTTACATGCATGAATTTACTCTGAATACATTGCACACGACTACACGTATTAAACAATGGTTGCTTGTGCCTGTATGGCAACATCACATGCAGTGGGAGATCCACAAAGAATAGCAATTAGGAGAGACAATCGGGTGGCCAATCATTCTTATAATATGCACCATTATTTCTATGGTCAAGATATTTTTTGCAGTATTTCAAAGCAAGCCAGTGCCGTGCGCTTCTTTTACGTAAGTATGTAAGTACATTTGTATTCGCACAGCAGTCTTCACAGCCTAAACTATCACCAATAGCTCGTGCAGCATCTGTCGAAGTGAACGCTTATTACCTTGAGCCAGCGGACAGTTCGTCGTCGTCGAAGTCCATCGTCTCAATGCGACTAATGTGAATGCCGGGAAGCTCGAACGCCGCCGACGTCCCCGGAAGTAGTTGGTCGGCGGCACTTGGCCCGTCGGCGGCGTCCTTGAGCGATCTGCGACGTTCAATTTCTTGTCTGAGCAGGGTGCTGATGACGCTGTCGCGATGACGTCGAGACGACGTCTCTGACGGCGGAGCGGCGACCGCGACGCGCGACGAACGACGAGTCGATATCGTGTTGCTGTCGCTACACAACGCATGCATGTCACCGTGGTACAGACGCAGAGTCATTACAATTAGTGGTTATAAAGTGTAATGCCGTTCTCTAACTCCAATTTATGGCTTAAAGTGTTCCACATCTCAGACTGTTACAACAGCGAAAGGCTGGAAAAAAGCGCAGTAGCCCAAACCATGTACCGTCCCCAACCTCTATTATTGCACTATAACCACTGATTAAAATCAAAGTTGTTAATTCAGCTTACATTATGGCCGAGAAAGAAAAGAAAGAGATCGAAGACAGACAGATCGACAGCAGATAGAGAGACTGAACTAAGTGAAACTAACGTCATATATAAGAAACTGCAAAGCAGGACTTGCGCGTAAAGTGATCAAGTAAAATGATGTCAGAGTTATTGAGCAACGAAGTGTATTAAATTTTACAATCACAGAGATGCGTGTCAAACAACTGCAAATCGAGAACTGTTAGGCCGCCTAAAGGAAGGCCTTAGTGCTAATGTGCTTTTATTTTTGCCGGACCTCTAATGTCTCAGACCGCGCAGCGACCCCCATCAAAAGTGTGTCAGAGCTGTGTCTATGGCTGACACAGATAATTGACTGAGATATTTCCTCAATTCTTGCCCTAACTTTTAAAGAGTAAAAACTGCAAAAAGTGGCCTCGAGTTGCATCGAGTCGCCTTCATTTCGAAAGAAAGCAACATGTCGGAAATCTAAAACATTCTTTGGAAGCGTTAATAATTGGCCCCATGTCCTCCCCAAATTTCATATACTCAACTTTGAGAATGGGCTACAAAACTGCCCTGTTGGAATACGGGCCGAGCCAAATCCAACACTTTATAGGTTGCTTTTTGGGTTCCGGTTGGCCGCATATCCGGCCATTTTTTATTACCCAGTTCCAGTTCTGAAATGTTTAATGACACCGGATATCAACCAGATATTTTACTTACTTATATAACAGCATTATATTGAGCGTGAATATCATAAAATCATTTGTAAGCACTAAATGAACAAGCATAAACCATAGCTTAGTTGTAGCTTTAGATTTTTCTGTCAGTGTTAGATAGGGCATGTTTCTGTGTTATCTTTTGGTTTTGGGGTGTATGCTTTGTTTAGTTTGTTATACCTTTTCGTTATCACTTATCAGTACTGATACTCATTCAGATACTGATACTGGATCAAAAGAATACAAGTAAATACACATTCTACACTAGTGCTGAAGGTTAACATTTAGGCCTACTTCAGTACGAAACTATTATTTTTACACTTACTTACTTACTTACTAAATATCGAATAAGATATCGCGATATTTCGTCAACTTCGTATCGAACCGTATCGAAATCGAATACGGGATATGGAAGCTAGTGTTGGTGGTCGTGATGGTGATGCATTGAGCACGTACTGCAGCCGACAATAACAAGACGACGTACAAGACGCATTGTACTTGGAGGAGTTCGTGACGTCGCCGTGTCCAATAAGCGACGCATTATTATCATCATGTCCATTCCGTGCACGCGTAGACGAGACAGAAGCCCGCACATCCGCAGCTGAGCCTGACACGCAGTACCATCGGTACCACCAGCCCGCAGGCTCAGTGCCACCGCAATGGCGTTGCCATAACAACGAATCTGTCGCAAGTGCTGCAGCCCCGCCCCGCCCAGTGGCACGATACAAAACGTGTGTGTGTTGGCGCGCAATCAACAGGCTGTTATCCTTGCCGCTCGCTGATGTGGCTAGCGGCTTCACTCCACGACAGATGTCATCCATTTGTACGTACTTATCGCGACGCACCGTAATTAGTTTTACGCGTTTGTCTCCGTTGATACGTCTGTCTCTGTCCGTCTGTGAGCAATATTACTGAAATTGTTGATAAATTTTCGTGAAATTTTTTAAGCGGAAGGTCTTTGGCCGAAAAACTATGGTTACTCTCTTCCTCCCTCTCCCCCTCCCTCTCTGTATGTGTGTGTGTGTGTGTGTGTGTGTGTGGTGTGAACTTGCAAGCCGTCTCAACTCCGTGGTATTCGCACGGCTACGCAAAAGAAAATTTTCACTTTGTCTAACATTAATCAGCAGTACCGGAGGTTTGCATTCTCCGAGTACTTTCCAGTTATTCACTGAGACAATATATTCAGCTCGGGAAGCAAACAATAGAATTTCAGGGTCACTTCTCGGACCGGACGTTGTAGGACGGCTAATAGGCCTAAATAATAAATAATAAATAACAAATCAGCACTTTTGATGCTTTGCTGAATTATTGACTAGAAGAAAGTTGCATTCGTGCCACGAGAACACGACTGTTACGCCCCCATGAGACCAAACTCTATTAATTCGAGTTTTTGTGCACATTTTGTAGGACTTGTTGTGGACTTTCTGTATAGGTCCCTACAACTGAGCTGCGCAACAAATCCACAGCAAATCGACACTGTGGAGTTTAGATCGGAGATGTGCGGGCTTTGGCGTCCGCGTCTGCCCGCGTCCGCAGATTGGCGACCGGACAGTGGAGCGGCAGTGACTATAAACATGTTGCTGATGAAGTGCAAGATGAACCAAAACGATGCCAGTGAAAATATAGCAACTAACAAGATTGCCTCAATCTAAGTACGACCACCCGCGCATGCGTGCATTATTACACGTGATCACTTCCGGTCACGTGATAAAGATGGTGGTCACACCATTCGATCCGCCATAGTCCCCATGATACACGCAAATCTTATGGCTCTATCTGTTATAGAACCGGCGTTATGGTTAATCAAAGTTTTACATTGCGGGAATGGAGATTTTCGACCATTTTTTGCTCCTGTGACCTTGACCTTGACCCGATGACCTTCATATACGAACTTTACCCGTATTCCCTGGAGATATACAGATGTGCAAATATGAACTTCGTAGGTCAAGACTTTCGAAAGTTATCGTCTAACAGACAGACGGACACGACAGAAATTAATACCGGTACCACGCCGCCTGGGGGTTGGTCAACATTAGCATTCATCGTGTACATGTACGTGCAAATCACGACTTCAGTGAGGCGTCCACGTCCTCGTCCGCAACTGAACGTAAGTTTGCGTCCGTGTCCCCGTCCCCGGACGCTCAAAAATCTTGTGGACGTGACGCGACTGCATCCGCATAATGTCTCATTCATTATAGGGTATAACTAAACGAAATTTTACATGGCAACAACAGCAGCATACCACTATACAATATCTGTTATATTTTGTATCTTTTGCTGGCTAAACCAAAGTGGAAATCCATTATCTTAAATGAATGCATCTATTCAAACTTATAGCTATAATCAACTATACAGAATTACAGCAACTAATATACATGTACAATGCACACTTGCACATTGCAGACATTCAACAACACAGGATGACGTATAATGAACATCCTCCTTCAATGCAGGTGTATCAGCCAGTACATTGGCATATATGGCTATCGTTTTCGTTTAAACGTTTGCTAAACGTTTGGCAGTTTCGTTTAAACGTTTAGCAACTTAAACGAAAACGGCATCCCTCTGTCTGTTCCGTCTGTATCTACGATAATTACAATAATTTAAAGAAGCCTATCGAGTACCGTGGACGTAGCCTATAGGCTGAAGCCAGCTTAATGCATCACGGCGGGGACTCATCGTGTGTGGCATCGTTAAAGTTGCTATTTGTGTTCGCTGCGTGTAAGCCTACACGTGACATCTTGGCACACCGTATTGTGACATGCGACAGGATATTAATATTCGTCGTTTCTTTAAACCTGCACCTGAAAATTGCGTGTATGCATAGGTACATGATCAGACACTGACGCATCATCAAACGGAAATGCGAAGATGTTACTTTGTAATAATAATATTATTATCTGACGCTGCAGCAAAAGCGCCGCCATTAACGTGGTGGAATTGACACTTTTAAACGACACAAAGACTTCGACAGTGTCGTGTGGAATTAATTCACGTCTGCGTTGTTCAAAGAAAATGTCAACATGATATTAACTACTGCACTGACGGGCCTATAAAACCGCTGCTCTTGGGCGGTGAACTATAGAAGAATGTCAACGACCGTCATAGCTATCTGGCAATGAGCACGTGCGAAAGTCTAAGTTCAAGGCCAATAAAATTTGAAAACAAGATTGCCTTCTGATAATCATCTAAGGGAGACCAGCCGCGAATGCGTGTATTTCCGGTCACGTGACATGGCGGTCATACTATTCGATTCGCCATAGCCGAAAAGCCCATGTTCCACGTCCTCTATCTTCTACAGCATCGGAGTTATTGCCGATACAAGTTTCACATTGCGGGAATATGGAATTTCGCGTTTTTTACTGCTGTGACCTTGACCTTGAGCCGACAGCCTTCATTTATACGAACTTAACCCATATCCCCTGAAGATGTATACCCGCAAACCAAAAATGAACTTTCTACGTCAAGGCTTTCGAAAGTTATTGTATGACATATACAAACAGACGGACGGACAGACGCACAGGCAGATGCCATCGAAACTGTTGCCACGCCGCTTCGCGGATGGCAAAAATATGAAGTCAATATTTGCATAGCACGGTAAGCTCCGGAGATGTAGAGGCGCTCAGCGACAGGCAAGACTAGTTGAACAAAATGTTTTATAGAGCCGCTTAAAAGTGCCAACAGGCTGGCATATGAGCTGGTGTTGGCTAGCAAGGAGTTCGAGACAGTGGGAGCCGCAGTTGAAAACGTACGCCGAGCCAGGTCAGTTGTCGCCCGTGTGCTAACGAGATGCTGCGGACGATCAACAGCGGTCATTCTGGAACAGCTGTTTGGAGCAGTTCCAGCAAGCAAGCCGGCAACGAAGCGGACAGTACCTTGTACGTGACCAGCAGCGACCAATCCGGCATCCTCAAGTCCAAGTTCAAATCCGTCCGCTTCAATTACGCGAGTCTGCTGAGCGCAATTCCAAGTCCAGCAAAACAAAAACGAACTCGAGTACTGCAAGTCTTTCGACTGAATTCGCATGCTTATTTCTTAATAGTCTTTTATGTCTGATTACATTTCGATGTACGCGGATTAGCCGTTTGTATGCTTATATGGTCACCTCTTTTTCTAGTAAAATGCATTAACCGGCACGTAAGTTCGACGTTAATAACGTAATGAAAATCAGAACTATGTTATTCTGTACCAGGGCTGGAAAAACCTTGTCTTTTTAGAATAAGTTTTTAAGTTTTTAGTTTTTAGGTTTTTAGGGTCTTTGAAGTTTTCTTTTAGTTGTTTTAGGTTTTAACGTAAGAATACCGGACACAAATCCCACGCCTTCTGGATATGCTGTTCTTCGTTAGCAGGGCAGGTCGAGCCGGACAGAGATGACCATCTAGTCTCAGTGGATGTAACGGAATGGTCTTCCAACAGATTCACACTGTCGGAGAGAATGGATTGCTGAAGAGCAGATGTCGATGCAGCTGATGCCAGATTATTGCAGAAAGAAGAGATTTAGGTGGCATAATGTGCAGACTATAGAATAGCTATAGTTATAAACACAACTAATTAGACTGAAATGCAACAGTTTTCTGCTGTGACAGTGAGTCTAAAATCTGGCTTTTTTGTAGGCCTACTTTTGAAGTTTTTAAAGTTTTTTTTGTAAAAACCTAAAAACCTAGGTTTTACAACCCCTTTCTACAGCCCTGTTCTGTGCTAATAGCCTACGGAGATATGACCTTTTGACTTTACAATTCCTTCCTCGAGGATCAGCTTTGCTTGAAAGGTGGGTTTTCCCCACGAGTCTTAATACCGATGGCTTATGTCACGGACGCATTTCCGTCATTCTGTATCATATGCTCATTATTCTCAATCACCTCGCTATCACAGACGTGTGTGCCGTTCGTCTGTACATCAGCTTCGCCGTAAATAACTCGTAACCTGGCCACGGTTGAATCCAGGGCCCTGAACAGTAACGCAGTTGTGGCTATATTTTGTACTGACAGGATATGCGGTTCGCAAGCGTCGTCTATCTTGATTCAGCCGTTTAATGTCAGAACGGTGAGCGACACTGAAAACAATTTAGCTAAATCTTATCAGTCCTATTCTATGCTTTGTCGCCGTGCAGAATGTTGTCGCAGTGGCGTCACTAAAGGTGGGGGTCGGACCGCCCCGGGTGACACCCTTCATA
>Ga0209562_1001046_pt1 | contig 10244 bp, 6 predicted proteins | sample WorMetvacBELIZE2_FD_187399 | JGI IMG/M metagenome (GOLD analysis project Ga0209562, IMG submission 187399) | Marine gutless worms symbiont microbial communities from Max Planck institute for Marine Microbiology, Germany - Olavius vacuus BELIZE.2... | ecosystem: Host-associated > Annelida >...
CCTTTGTTAACAAGCTTCCGAGGTAAACAAACTCAGAGACACACTCAAGTGTGTTTGTGTCAATTTTGATCTTCGGGCAGTGGTTTGTCTGTCTTTCAAAGACCATGACCTTGCTCTTGTCGATGTCTACAATTGAAGGGTTGCGTGCAATAACTGGATAACTTGCGTTTTCCAATTTTTGGGAAATCGCGTTTAAAGTTTCCAAACATTTCTTAAACGCTGTTGAGATGTCATTACTGGTCGTATAGCAATAATTTTACTTGGGCATGTTCATCTTTCTTTCCGAAGCATAGCAGTGCATTTTTCATATAGGAAACATATGTATGACGACTTAAAATTGTGAAAAACAGAAGAATTTACATGAAAAAATAGGCCAATTAAGTTACCTAGAATTGACACTGAAAATCGCAGATGCCCGTATGCACAGGGAAAACCGTGCAAACTAAATTGTCGTGCGCAAAACGAGCGAGCGTCAGTCGTGAGCGCGGCTGCAAGAACTGGATAACTACATTGTAGCATCACAAGATCCACGTGGAACTGCTTTGTTGTTGCTTAAACGTGGCTGCAAATACAGGACATTTCAGTTTCCACCTCACTTCACGCCAGTTAGCGGCGACGCGCGGCTGAAAGAACTGGATAACTGCATTCTTTTAAAAGACTTCCAACTATACGGAAGCAATGGTCACATTCTTGACAAAAGATCAATAAAAAAAGCAAGTCAAGTTACCTTCTTATTCACAAGTTGGCTTCGTTAAACACACATTTCTCAACGAAATACTTCGTTACCGAATAATATACATAAGAAAAATGCAGATTTAGTGATGGCCCGAAAAGGAAGTTAAGTTAAGTTATCCAGTTATTGCACGCAACCCTTCAATTGTAATGGGTTAGCAGGTAAGTCTTTTAACAGCTTGAGATTGGTGTATTAAGCAATTAGTGGAGTCAGACTGTAGCAGCATTTCTGCTAGATTTTCAAGTTATTGTTGCTCTAAGCATATACAGTTCTGTACAGTAGTTATAATAAAGTCATATTTCAGTGAATAAGCATTGTGGATGTGTGTAATAGGCGCGGACGTGAAGAAGATCGGCCCGGCTGGTAGATCACCTCTCGGCGAGGCATGTAGGTTTGACCATGTGCGCAATGTACATACTGTTGTCACAAGTGGAGCAGACGTTGAACAGCCGAATCCATACTTCAAGAACGCTACACCTGTTGTCATCGCCGTCATCTGCAAGAACCCAAAAGTCGTCGAGTATCTCATTGGAGTGAGTCCCCTTTTCTGATGTTTTTGTCGATCTCATCAACGGCAGTGTTAGATTTAAGAATCAGAACAGTTTTCTCAGCAAACAGTCTTGCTTCCAAGGCCAGTGCCAAGTACTCAACATTCAAGGCTAAGCACAAGTACTAGGGTCACTAAGTCTGCCGTCATTATAAATAATCTCAGTTTTCACAGGTCTAATTTTGTTTTGCTGCTAAGAACATTTCTTTGCCTATGGGCATATCCACCGGAGTGTCATGTCCTGCTAGATTTTTGGATAGGGGATGGCAGTGCAAATTTTTCCCACTTTTTCTGCCCGAACGCTTATGTATTAATAAACAAGTGCTCTTCTTGAAGCTGTAGTAATCACAGATCTGTACTATTTTATCCAGATACCGTACCACCTATTCGAGTCGTATGTTCATCATGTCGCCACCATTAACATACCTCCAAAAATGGCGGCAAGTTCTGTAATTTCTGTTAAACTGTGTTGATGGATGGCCTATGGTTGTAAGTACATAGCGAATAAGTGGTATCGTAGTAAAACAAACTAATTCTAAATGGGGAACGTTCAATATGTTTAATATTATCGAAACTCCTCGGAACTATTTTACACGCAAATTACTACATGCAACAATCTCAGCAGTAATGTGGCACTTCGCTTCAGCGTAAGTCATTGGCAGCCATACCGTAAAACCTCGGATAGAAGCCCCCGGCTTCTATCAGTTCAACTTACTTTGACCCCCGGCTTGTATCCGGGACCCGGCGTTTATGCAGGACCCAGCTTCTATCAATACACGCTAAGTCATCAATTTTCCGTTTATTTCGCTCGAACCAGCCGTTTTAATGGCCGCTACCGTATAAATGACATCATACTCTCATGCTTGGGTGATTTAACAGATAGGTAGTAAGCAAGACAATGACAATCCCCGGCTTGTATCAGGGACCTGGCGTTTATGCGGGACCCGGCTTCTATCCAAGGTTTTACGGTATTTGGTGGTAAGTTGTTCGGAGGAAGTATTCTGCCGGCCCAGTACTGCCCCTGTGGTAGTAACAGGTTGTGTATGCATAATTAGTTCTAGTTAGTTTGTCATATAATTAACAGTTTAATCTAAATGGGCTGGTGTGGTTAGTTCTATATTTTATGGTGTAATGTAGTTTTAAGAGGGCTGTTGAAATGGGGGGGGGCTGTTGAAATTGATTTTAAAAACCTGGGTTTTACAGTTTTTTTACAAAATCCTAAAAACCTCCAAAGTTCAAATTTTGTTTTTTTAAACCTACTGTAAGCCTTAAAAAGGCACATTTTAAACTCATAGTCACAGCGGAAAATTGTTGCGTTTCAGTCTAATTAGATGTGTCTTGTGTTTGTAACTTTGCCACAGTCTGCACATGGCTATAAATTGTGTGGCAGGGGGAAGGGTGTATCATATAGGAGATATTCTTTGTAAATTTCTGGGTCATAATTTTCTGTCCGGTCTTTGTGCAAAACCTAAAAATTTTCTAACAACCTACGTTTTCTCAAGGCAGAGTGGGCTATTTTGTTGCCTGAGTTAGTAAAACTAAAACAATTAATTTTTGAGTGACAGAAAAATTTAAAGTCATTACATCCATACTGCCTATTTGATATATTCTTATTCCAATTCTGCTGCGTGCTGTTATACAGAAAGGCGCGAAGCTGGATAAGCCGATGGCAGACGGTCGGACGTCACTGATAAAAGCAATGGAGGGCAACGATATGCCAATGATTGATACACTGCTTGGTGCCGATAAGAACCAGAACTTCTCTGACAAGAACAGCTTCATGTACCAGATGGTGGAGCTGTACCAGCGAGAGGACAGAGGTATTGCTCAGCACCGTAGATAGTCAGAGGGGCCTCGGCCCCCAATTGCTTGGAAAAATGCTTGTTTTTATGTTATTCTAATATGTAAATGCTTGCTTAGTCTTTTACGTGATTCTTAGTACATTTAACCAGATATTATTAAACTTACTAATTAAACTGAGCAGTGCCAGTGCAAGCCTAAATGAGCCCCCTCCCCCCCAAACTACAGCAATTGGCCCTCAATTTTCTGGCTACATTTTTTAGTCGTCACCCTCCGGAACAACAACCGTCATACCGTTTCCGTCATCTTTTACTCATGCAGTTTTCGTGTTTTCATCAGCATGGCCCTTTTCATAGCCCTTTCTAGTCTGATCCACGGCCTTTCACTACCAATAAGGCCCTTTCAGGCCCCCCTTTACACCATGATAGGGCCCATTTTTCCCTGTGCCCCTCCCCAGTTGGGGGGCTCGGGGGTGGTCTGCTCCGGCTCTGAAACTCAGCACTGTATATTGTACACATCGTAGGGCAACTTCAGACAGTCAGAGTAATAAATTCCTCAACAGAGTTACTAAAGATAATGGAGGTAATACATATACTATGTTGACTTCTAGAGATCTCGTAGTAAAGTGATTATTGAATATGTATTAAGTGATGCGTCATTTTAACTACTGTCACTTGCATGTTCTCGTGTGCAGAAATAGACAAGATACTCAAGTCAATATCGGATAAGACTCGTCAGTTCCAGGAGGAGGATCGCCAGCGCGATCAGACGCAGAAACCGAAGAAAGCCTCGCCGTCAAGTGGCAACGAAGACAGGAAGCAGCCTGTTCCCGGTACCATGTCCACCCCTCCTGTGCAACCTCAACTGCGACCTGTGCCACCACCGGAGCCAGATTCAGAAGAGGAAGAAAGTGAGGAAGAAGAAGAAGAAGAAAGTGACGAGGGTCCGCGGACGCCAACCCATCCGCCACCGCCAAAACCGGGCACTGTGCCACAGAAATCAACCCAGCCCCCGGCACCGGCTCCCAAGCCATCCAAGCCCCAACCTGCACCGCCGCAGCGACCCACGGAACCCCCAAAACCTGAGTACTCTTCAGAAGAGGAGGAGTCCGAAGAAGAGACAGAAGAAGAAGAATCGGAGGAAGACGCTTCGCCACCACCGCCGGCTCCGAAACCGAAACCAGTGGCTGTTCCAACATCCAATCTAAACCGACCGGAAGGACAGGTGAAGAAGCCGGTTGCCCCACCAGCAAGGAAAGAAGAAGTCCAGAAGACCAGTTCTCCGGCTAAGCATGCAGTGCCTAAGACACAGGCTAGGGAGCCGTCACCCCCACCATTACCGGCTACCGGACCTCCAGGAGATTCGAGTGAAGAGGAAGAAGAAGAGGAATCGGAGGAAGAGTCCGAAGAGGAAGAACCGTCGGCTCCCATGCCAAGTCGGAATGCGGTGATGAAAACGACGACAACGCATCAGACAAGGTCCGGAGGAACTAGCAGCAGTACGGTGGTGACGCGGACGGTTGTGACCAAGACAATGACGTCCCAGTCCGGAGTGGTCAAGGCGGTCAAAGGCCCGCCACAGCCTTCTAAGGCACAGATGGAAGAGCTCGACGATTCCGGGTCGTCCGAAGAAGAGGAGGAGGAGGAGAGTGAGGATGAGAATGACAATGCTCGAAGATATGCGAAACCGGTCGCGCTTCCTACGTCCAACGTCAGCCGACCAGCGAAAAAGCCGGTTCCCCCACCGGTGGCAGGTAGGCGCGCGGCTAGACACCAAGAGGCTGCCAGCGCGGAGACCGACATCTGAGCTGCGCGCAGCACTGCCACCTAGACAACTTCCTTTCTCTTGCCATACGAACGGGCATGTGTATCGGTTACTGATATAATTATTACGAGCAGAACGCGCCTTGGGGGTTGTTTTCAGTAATGTGGCATTTTCCAAAGTGTTCAAACACAGACCCATTCTCCCCAAAAATTGTGCGGTAAAAAGGTGTTTTTTCTTCGAGAAATTTTATTGCTAAAATTGTATGATATTGGTACTTGGCCATAGGCGTAGCCAGGATTTTCTCTGGGATTGCACTTTTTCCTCAAAAAAGGTTGACTCTCCAAATCTCCCCACCCACTAAAAATGTGCTCTAAAATTTAATTTATTTCTGTGCCTGGGGGTGCACTTAGCTGCCTGGGTGAAACAGCCTTTGACAGTACTACGTTCATGCGTTAAATGATCCTTTTCCAAAAATTGGACTACTGGAAATAATTCTAATCCTGTAAAATTTAAATAAAAAAACTTGTTTCATTGTAACTGTGATACAGACTATAGAACAGTACAGTGTAGTAGCTTGTGCTGACATTTTCTGCACGTTTCTACGCTTTGGAAAGTGCTGATATTATAATTATGAATGGCCCGTAGTGACTATTTTAATTAAGACTGGTTTGTAAATGTTGACAATGGCTGCGGGGGATACGACGCCGGCAGCTGATTTAAATTTGCCAATTACAGTGTGTTGAATTGCTTCCTAGAGCTGCGAACTGTGTGGAGGAACCAGCTATTTTGTTGGTCGCAGGCACAGTGAATATTAATGGCAAACTGATATTCCATGTATGTGTTCTTTTTGTTTTAAATTTGGGTGTAAAGTGACAATCTCCATAAAGACGTAAAGGCTGTTTCGGCCTTTTAACTTCCGTGCAAGTTGGGGAAAGATAGAGGTGCTGAGTTCATGCCAAAAAGATCTTTTTGGCGACATTTTTATCAATGAAGTTTGTGGAACACGAAAGCTGACAGTTAGCTGTGATGATACAAATAATCTTCATAAATCATTTGTCGTCGACATAAACTTGGGATGTTGCAGTAGAAACCAGTTCCGCTGGTGCTTTTCGTTGCAGTTTTTGAAAACATCTTGAAGTAGAATTTCATCACGTTTTAAGCAGCGTCCTTGTTTTATCGTTACTTGTTATGCCTCCGCCAACAACAGGCAATGGAGACATTGTGTCTTCTGGCCGTCCGTCCATTACCACCTATTTCACATGATGCAATATCTCTTTACTTAGTGGACGGATTTCAATGAAACTTGGCATAAATATTCATCATGTGATTGGGCATTGCTCAAAATGATGTCAAGGTCAGAGGTCAAAGGTCAAGGTCGTGACCAGACCCAATGCTTTAATGGCGAATGCGTGCCGTTCGACAGTGTGACGTTGAGGCTCACTCATTTTCGATCTTGTGATTCTGTGAAGTAGAACTTTAGCGAACACCCTTTGTTTTTGGTGGTTGTCTTATCTTGCAGCCTTATCATGGAACAGTACTTCTATTAAGTTTACTGTACGCTGTATACACACGGATACTAGTTACTGTTTTATTATTATTACTCCGTGAACTTTATCATTATGCAAGAATACATAAGCACTGGCAAAGCAATAAGGTTGGAACCTGTGCTCGTATATATTTCTATAGGCCAGTGAGAAAGATTCGTTAATATTCTTGATTCTAACAAAGTGCAGACTTAAAATTTTAAAATGTGGTGATGCACCCGGACCCATATACTGTAGTGGGGAAGGCTGCACCCCCTCCCCATACCTACACCGTGAAAGCCCCGGCTTTGCCTGTTATCATGTGTATTTATGCATAATTTTATTATTTTTATAATCATATATGTATTATAATTATTTGGACTTTTAAACCAATTGAATGACTGATACATTTCTTTGTTTCTAGTGCAAGGGTGGGCAGACTTGGTGTATGTGGAGGGCTGACACGATTCTCCAGTGTACTTTGTCGGCGGTCGTCCAGTCTGTGATCGAAAAAGTTTTCGTGAAACGGAAACACTACACTTTTATAACAGTTGCGCAAGACTGTATTATCAGCCACAACTTTAAAAAGCTTAAAAGCTTACTGACCCTCAGACTGTCTTGTTGTTCTTAGCAAGTTTATTTACGTTGAAGTAGTCATAAGCAGCAGGAAAATGTCCAGGAAACTGCATCCAGGGGGAAGGACGGGGCATGTCCAAAACCCTTATCACTCACGACTGCAGTTTGCCCACCCTTATTAGTCAGTGAAGCTGATTGACTCTTGACTACTGATTCGCTCACATATCGCTCGCTATGAGGTTATCGCAGTTGGTAGGTGATCTGCTGTGCACTGTGGACTTCTTGTTGATGGTAATCATTTGCAATAATTACGTTAACTAATACAGTGGTCAAAGTTGATTTACCTGCCCATCTCACAGTCTCCGTCCCTTTCCCCTACACCGTCACCACTTGTCGCACCCTCTCCGCCTTTCCACCTGGTGGTTTGTCCAGTGTTGTTGTAAATTTAGCCGCAAAAATTTTACACTTTCGTTCAGGTGTCACCCGGGGATCCGCCTCCGTAGTGACACCACTGGTTTGGGGAGCATTTGAACCCCTTCCTGCATAATCTGGGGATAAGTCCTGACCCAGACACTCAAAATCACAATGCTAGTCCAGTTCCTGGCTGCTTTGTGTTTGAAAGTAAGGTTCCTTTTCTTTCTTCCCCACCTAGCCACAAAGCATACATACTCCTAAAATGTAACAGGTCTGTGAGGCGATAGGACTCGACAGTTCCATTTAGGGTCACTCCAGGGCAAAGTCTCTGCCACCAAACTATTCTGATAGCTGTAGAGGGCAAATTTGCATTCCAGAATGTACCTGCAGTTAATTTCATTTGTGCAGGGAAAGGTGAGGTCAAACAATATTCATAGACTCCTACTGGAATTAGTGGAACTGTTCCAGTGCTTCTGCCGTCTGTGGACAGTATCTGCCACTTAAGCCACTCTTAAGAACTGCGGATCCATTGGTAACTTGTAGTGATTGAATATCGGAGTTGGCAAAACTCATTCCGCATTACTTTGACCACTGAACTAATATGATCTTTGTACAGATGCTGCTTGCTTAGCGGTAGTTGATAGAAAACGTGTCGGTAGGCAGAGCTGAAAGCCCGCACGAAAGGGTTTTATTGTACTGATACTAATTATAATTGTAACAAGGGAATTGTGTGTCTTCATTTGTGAGTCACAGGGCTGCCAACCTTAAGAGACCAAAAACAGGGAGAATAGTAAGCATTTGAGACATTTTGTTGCATATTTTGGTGAAAGAGTAGAACATTTGTTCACACTTTACACTAGAAATGTTAGAATTTCTAACGTAACATAAGTGACATGTGAAACCCAACATAAAGTAACGTATTACTTTGCCATTTGCCAACAGTTTTAATGCAAAAAATAGTAAAATTGGACGAGTATTCTTTGCCAATCTCTACTGTAATACTGGCCTAAAAATTGTAAAAAAAATCTGAGGTTTAGCATCCCTGGAGACATGAAGTATAAAATTTTACTTGCACAAAGAATATTTACATTAGGAACAATTTGGTACACCAGTCTTTTTTAACTCCCAACAGATAATGAAACAATATGTGGAATACCTTTCTTTGTCAGCACACACAGGGGCTGTTAAGTCCTTAAAGCCACAGAAGCTACATCACTGGAATTTGCAAGCTTTTAATTTGGTCCAGGATTTTGCTAAACTGTGTCCAACCTATACTAGTCTTAAAGCTAAAGCAGCCTATGAAGGCATAATGACATAACTGGAATTTAATTACAAAATGCACAACACGAGAAAAATAACTCCCACTCCATACAGAGATAAAATTATGCTTAAATATGAAAAATATGCAGTGAACATTACTATCTTTTGCTTTCACCTGTCACGTCACAAGTCACCAAAAACGTCCGGCTATGTGCAAACTACGACATCCGCTATGAACAACAATCTTACATTTGCTAAAACACAAACACGAACGGAACATGCAACAAGTCATGTAAACGCGCAGAAAACTGGTATCAAAAAATGTTACATTACGATGACGCAGCAAAATACAAATGCAATAATGCCTGAACAATATTGACACAGAACAGTTTGACGGAAGACGTGTACTACCGGTATGCAGGGTTCCCCCATCTCTTACAACTCTGATATTCCAAGGACTAAAATAATGATTTCCAAGTACCAGTGCCTGTCGACGTAGTATGGACGGGGCACGGTAACAACAATAACAACAATATGAAAGTGATGTGTTAAATGTAGTACTGGCCGGGGAGGGGGGGGGCACTATAGCCAAAAACACAGTAAGGTAATGCTTACAACTTACAATGCATTATTAATACTGAATAGTTAAGTAAACAAGAAAGAAAATTTCTGAAATCGTAGACCCTCAAGATTACGTAAACATTCTTTACACGTTTTGAATATTCACAAATTCCAAAACCATCACTAACAAATTCAATGGTTTTCCAGCACCAAGATCATTTTTAGGACTTTTCAGATGCTTGAAAGTGCTGCTGTTAAATTTAAGAACTGCAGGGAAACCCTGGCTACCGGCACGGACAGAACAAACACGCAGAAATATACACGGAATGAACGGCAGTGTGAGTAGAAAAATATCGATGGCATCTTTGCTATCAACGACGCCGGCGTTTCTGTGTCCAGTGAGTCGAGTTCCGCCGTCGACGCTTTTTATCTACTCGACAATCGTGCCACGGCAATTGAAAATCCCTAAAATTACAGATAAATTACACACGGTTACACATCCATACAACTGCTGCAACGGGTGTTGAAAAAGTAATAGAAAACTAATTCAGTTTGAAACAAAAGCCGTTTGCTGACAAGTGCTTTAGAACCATCTTGATGCCCCTCTAGCCACGCAGGCCAACTCAGCCTGGCCATCCCTATGAGCAGCGCCAGACTTAAGCACCAGGATACATATGACTCAGTTTACCTCTCTACCTTACATGATGCTGGCCCCAGGCACAGAACGTGGAAGAATATGCTACGTAAACCTCTTGATTACCATGGTCAAAGACAATTAGTTCCAATACACAGAGCACATGGTATCATCTGGCCATCCAGTAAAAACCACAAACCAAGGCGCTGGAGTATCTGCAGAAGAGAGCAATGAACATTATGTTTTCTGGCGGCATTGACTATATCACATGTCTGATCTTTGCTGGTGTGGACACACTGGCAACTTGGCGCGAATACCTGACAAAACGATTTTTTCGTCGGAGAGTTCTGCCTGAGACTTCGTGTCTCCATTATCTGTTACCTGAAAAAAATGATCCTGGAATTACGAATAAATTACGCCATCCAAAGACAT
>Ga0209562_1001047_pt1 | contig 10243 bp, 6 predicted proteins | sample WorMetvacBELIZE2_FD_187399 | JGI IMG/M metagenome (GOLD analysis project Ga0209562, IMG submission 187399) | Marine gutless worms symbiont microbial communities from Max Planck institute for Marine Microbiology, Germany - Olavius vacuus BELIZE.2... | ecosystem: Host-associated > Annelida >...
GGGTACAGGAGGGGGTCGCCTCCTCCCACAATGGGGGTTAGGGGGTTTCACTCCCGGAAATTTTTGGAAATTTTATGTGCAAAATAAGGCATTTGGGGGCAACTGCACTTTGTTTTGATTATAAGCAAACTGCAATTTTAACCCAAACTTTTGGTTACAAATGGTTCTCTGAAGTTCAGTAATGCAAAGCTTTGTTCACGATAAAAAATTCACAATAATGCATTGCACACTGAACAATCCACATACAATTCTGCACACTAGCACACGTTAAGATAATGCCACCTATTTGCCAAATGCTACTGTTGATCTGGTGAATGTTTTCAGTGTTCTGAGAGCAGAGAATGACCGTTCCGCTACGGCGCTCGATACACGGATTGTAAGACATAAATGAGTCAATTTTGTGTGCATAATAGACGCAGTGAACGGTGTTGATGGTGCATGATAGTGACCCAAATGCGGCAATAAACATGCTTTGTACACGTTAAGTGGGGTGTCAAAAGGTATTCTTTGACCCCACGTGTAAAAGTGGGGTCAGTTTTCAGCCCTGACCCATGCTTCCACGGTCTATGAATGTGCGCAAAAGCCAACAGCTATCAACCTGTGACTGCGACCGTGTGGTTGTGTCCACAGCTCACAGATATGACTCGGTCGGTGATGTTCACCAGCTGAGGAGTGAAGTGGTCGATGTCTGCATCGGAATCACATCCGAGCTTGCCGTTGTCCATTTCACCACATGCAAACAGCTCACCCTTCTCTGCCAGACCACCACACACTCAGTAGAACAAGTATAACTGTTCAGTGACACTGACAAAGTGAATTGTTGTAAAACCTATAATGTGCTGCACACATCTGTACAATGCAAACTTCAAGTGTTGTTTGAAAGTATCCCTGCCAAGAGCTGGATCGTGCAAATAGTCCGGTAAAAAATTCCACACTGACGGGCCTGTCACAGAGAAAGCCCATCAGGCGAATGTACCTAGCTGGTAGTGCAGTACAACCACGTGTTGTCTCAAACAAGGCATTAGCTAGGCTAGCCTCTTCTGTGTGAGGCGGAGGCCCTGTTAGTTTGGGCCCAATGTACTTAACCCTGGGGACAGAGAAATCTGCAAGTGTATGTGTTGCGCAATCATCTACCTGTTACTAGTTCCAGCTAGATGATCTATCTGTGTCTTGCAAGGTAAGTGTAGGGACTAGGTGCAGTGAGAATGTGAGTGTCTGTTCGAACTCCTTTCTTCGTAGACAGTGACATACTGCATCTGCAAGCTCCACATCACAGTCATCCAGGTTCTTCACGTAGACCACCGTGCCCTGTCCACCCGAGCCCACCCAGCACACTAATCCCAGACTAATATAAGTTGCGTACGGTGTACAAACGAGTTAACCCAGTGCCAGTACCAATATATACCAGACTGCATCCTGAGTGAAATGACCAGCCAGCTGCAGGGAGATCTGACAAGCCAGGCCAGTACTCAAATCACTACAGTTCACCTAGCTTAGATCACAGTGCGACCCAACCTAGCCATGGCGTCGTCTATCAAGTTTTAATGGAGTCTGTTCCTTGATGATATCTGAGCAACACTAATTTCAAATATCACCAACCATACAGATTATAGAGGACACCATTGAACCTCTTTCCCATCCGAGAAATTAATCTCAAAGCATGCACATTGGTAATATCAGTCCAAATTACATAATCGGACCAGAAGTGTTAAGCCACCATAACAGGGCTACTACAAGTAACAGCATTAACATACAAAAATGATACAGAACACTTGTCAAATCAACTGTATACAAGACAAGTAGCTCAGTTATCACAGAGAGACAGCGCTGCAGGGTGGGTTAGTTATGGCCAACAGTGGAAGACTGGAACTGGGAGACAATATTTACGGATATTATAAGTCTCTATTCAACCACTGTGACGTATTTGGTCAGCAAAGCAATCAAATTCGAAAAAAATGCAAAAAAGGCTATTATGCCATTCAAGGTCATTAAGGCCGGTACCAATCGAAAGCCCGTATGCGACTTCCTATTAGCGATTAATAGTAACTGACATCCTATCTCGTACGGTTGCGGAGTTATCGCAGCTTATTGTTCAAATTTTTGGACACTGCGTTTTTAAGCCACCCTTTGGGAGGCTTAGAGACAATGTACGATGTTCATCTTGGGCTCATTGGAAAGCGCGTACTGGACTTCCTATTAGTGATCATTGAACTTTTTCTGCTAGATGTTACGGCTGAAACGCTACGGGCGAAAATAGATCCAAAATCAGCGATCTTGCTCCAACACAGTCAGTTTGACCCAAAATTTCTGGTAAAAGGGAACGTCCCCACCAATAATTTTTGCATGAATAGTTGGGCCAATGAATGCCCTACAACTTTGCCGCTGTCAGTTTTCACACAAAGAAACTTTGTAGCAGACTTTCTTTAAGCGAAAACGGGAGGAAAAACGGCCGTTTTGCATTTTCGAGCCCCCCTTTGGGGGACTTAGGGGCAATGTACGATGATAATACTAAGCTCATTGGAAAGCGTATAGGGGACCTCTTATTGGTGTTAACATTAACTGAACTTTTTGCTATGTGTTATAGCTGAGGCGCTACGAGCGAATATCGGTTCAAAATCGGCGATTTTGCTCCAATGGGGGCCGGTTTACCCAAAATTTCAGGTAGAACGGGTCATCCCCCCACAACCATTCTTCTTCTCGAAAAACTAGGATAAATGATCTTTCGCGTGGTATAAAAATCTGGACTGATTTTTCTTCCATTTTGTCACAATGCATGCGTTTAACAGATGGACAAATGGATGGACAGACAGAATTCTCATCCCTAGACCGTGTATGCATTCCATGCAGTGCGGTAAAAAACCTTCATTTGATACACTCAAAGCTCACATTATAAGACATACTTAGCACAAGGCTGACTAACACGCATCATAAGTTGCTTTTTCCAACACTGTGAATCTGCTGTAGAATATAAAGGATCCCTGTCAAACTCTATGTTTTATTGTCTGTGTGACTGTAACTTTCAACAATATGCCAAAATGGCAATATCAGCTGCTGCCAATGGCCGTAAAGCGAAAAACAAGCCTAAAACGCATTATTCAACTGGTCAAATTATAAAAATTTGTGTGTCTACTGCAGTGTACATAGCTGCATACTACTCAACACTTCGATACTGAGTGTAACAAAATATAACATGGCAATCAGTGGCAAAAGTGTATAACAGGAGGTGCCAGAGCATCTAGAGAATGGAAAGTACAACAGAGGGAGAAGGAGGAAAAAGGGGGAGGGGTTCAATAAATTCTAAACAAAGTGCTGAAACTACAACATGCAAAAAACAGAAGTAGTGCAAAACATATTTCTGCCGCAATTTGTAGCTTACTGTCACCATAAATAACACTAAATAAACATTATGCTGTATGTTATGCATCAGCTTAAACAGAGCGAATTCTGAACAAACCTGTCACAAGCATAGTGTGGTAATAACCACATGCAAGTTGAACAACTCTGTCATCCATCTGTAGAACAGTTGGTTGGTTCTGCTTGAGTACATCAGCTCCAAAGCCTAACTGTCCTTCACTGCCAGAACCCCACATACATACTTCGCCAGAAGCTGCAATGAACAAGTTTCCACTGTAAATGTTAGTGATTTGTCACTGCAATTTGTCACGCCAACAAACGTATTCACAGTCGCAATAACATATAACATTTCACCATCGACATGCTTTTTGCACAAAAATTAGCACTGTATTTCAACAATAATTGTAAGAAATATTTCAACTAGATGGTCTTCGACGGTGAACTGTCGACTGGTATGCCTTCACCAGAACGGTCCATTACTAACAAGTGATTTTTGATCATATTTAGTTTCATTGTGACCTTGACCTTTGACCTTTTGACTTCAAAATCCAACAAGTTCATCTTTGTCCCCAACTGCACATAAGGTGTAATCTGGTAAAATTCCCACAAGTGAAAAGATATGCCTCCCAAAGTGCTTATTCGGCCATATTTAATCTCACTGCGACCCAAAGTTTTGGCCTTTTGATCTCAAAACCTCATCAGTTCATCTTCATCCTCATTACACCTATGGTAAATCTGGTGACATTCCTGTGAGCAGTTTTCAAAATACCTTTTTAGTATATGACCTCACACAACACATACACACAGCACGAAAATGGAATGTCTTCTGCCGCTTATTGGTGGCAAAGGCATAAAAGATTAATGCAAATGAATACTTAATTTAATAATTAATTTAATTACATCTTAGTCTGTAACAAATGACCAAGGTGATGTTGTAACCTGCTACTAGTACCATGGCAAGTGCTGAGAAACAGTGCTTAGAAGGATGACTAGATTCCACCAGGCACAAACCAACTGTCAATAGGTAGCTGAAAACCTAATTGTTATCAAAAGTGACAAACAAAAGAAAAGTTGACATTTGTTTTGCCATGATCACACACACATACACAACATTACTGGTTTACCTGGGACAGACAGTTGTATCCAAAAGGTGTACTACAGAGAACCTTTACATTAGGCTACAGCTGAATTTTTTAGTCTTCTCACACCCTGCAGACAGTATCGGAGTTCTGAATGCAGAGCCATGACCATTGCCTTTTAAGTAAAATCCACAAATAATACAGCAAATTCGTTGCAATTAAAATTGCACAAGATGAGTTAGCAGGGCTTGATGTCACATTCCACACACAACAGGTCATTTTGGAACTGAGATTAAAACCTGCTAGCATTTCATACACATGTAACCATGTTAGCTACAACTTTTTTTACGTTTACACATCAGTTATCAAAACAGTTCATCACAACAGACTAGTTGTTTGTAATACAGTAGAGTGGCGCCAGACCAGTGAGACAGGCTGAGTGGTAAACACCAGCTGACAACATCATAATACAAGTCTTTTCTGTTGGCAACGTGATTTTAGTCGGCGCATCAACGCGCTCCTCAGAGCCCGAGTCACAGCCAAGCTGCCCTTCGTCATTACAACCGAAACTGTAGAGCTCCCCAGTGTCTGCACAGTTGCACACACGACATGCTCATTATACCACACATTGACAAGAATGCAAATAAATAACAAACAAACAAACATGTATTTGACAGAAAACACACGTGTACTAAAACTTTAAATAGTCTGGTAGCTTCATGCTTGAGAGCATTGTGGCGAACGCCACTAAACAAGGACAGAGCACCAGCTTCATACATTTTACCTGTGTATTTTTTTCGCCTGGGCTATGCAGAGACTGCGCCGATCGCTCTTTCCATTGTGATTGTCATAGAGAGCGCACGGACTCTTCGTTTACTGTTATAGCTATATTCTGTTGCAATACATATATACATTCGTTTGTTTGCTCTGGACACGCGCGAGTTATTCTATATTGTTTTATGTGCAGACTGCGCATAGCCGTATATAGCCGTGTATTACTGTATTGTTGACTGTTGTGTTATGCCGCGCGTTTCAATAGGTGTCGCAAGATGGCGCCACGAGTCGAACTCTCACGCCTCATATAATTAATCCTAAGCCCTCGCTAATAATTTTCCCAACATAATGCAGAAATCATAAGCATTAGTGATCGGGATAAATTACTGTATAAGTGCGCTAGGGTCACTTTTATAGTACATTTTGACTTACACCATAACAACGCCGACCGGGCTCTATTAAGTGTAGCTTCCGCGCCCAGGAAATTACCACTCACGAACACTTGTCTCTGGGTGCGAGCTGGTGATAGACCTTGCTCTGTGGTGCACTAACCACTTCGGTGATCGACCGAGCTTTAAAATGCGGCCACATATTCTGTATCCATGCTGACTTACCGTGGGTCCCTAAATTCTTAAAAGCAGTATATAACCGCGTGGTGACCGGCTACCTTAAAAACTCTATTTTAGTGGTGAACTTCCACTGCTCTAAATTCTATCTTAACTGCTATAGCGGTGACTACCCGCTATGCATATAAAATCTCTAGTATCTCCGGCGGTGTAACTAACCGCCAACCTAAATTCAGTGGCAACCGGCCATTGTAAAAGGGGATTTTTCTCTCGTCCTTCTCAGTGGTGCTGAACCACTACCCAAATTTGGGAAAATAAAATAGGACAAAATAAAATAAGCTAAGCTAAAACCTCTAGCTCAGTAAGCCGCTTAAAACTGATCACTAAGAGCCCGAAACTCACCGAATCACCCGCTCCTGCTAAAACCATCTATAAGAAGGGAATTCTAAACCCACCTAGGATCCCTTTCCTCGTGTAACCGCGATCGGTATCAACACGCAGACGCTCCCGTGCTGTCGGTATGTGCTGCCGGTATCGCTTCGCTCCTTTCCGCAAGCAACGCGCACGCAGAATATTTGTAGCATGTATTTCGTTGTATAATAAAAATCGTAAACCGGAAACCGGAAGTCTCTCTTTCTCTCTCGCATACATTCTAAATAATTCACTAAGTCCGATGCCACACAGGGTCGGCCGAACTCACCCTAGTTTCTAAGTTCTGGGACCAAAAACTTAGTGGCGCTCAACTCAAACTCACCACAACAACTACAGCGCTAGAAGTGACTCGTAGACTCCCCAAAACACACATACAAAAACTCGAGTCGTCACAGCATTAAATGTCCTGTCATCAACATTTTGAAATACCGTACATCACTAAAACGATGCTAAACATCACAAAAGGCAATACAGTTTACAAGTAAGCAAGTCAAGCTAACTTTAGTGGCTGGGTATGCTATGAATAAAATTATTTTATGCTTTTTTAATACACTCAAGTAAAAATTATCATTTCAACTACAGTTCTTAACGATTATCATGACAAATATACCCATAAAAGATTTGCAATATTGAAATTAAACACTCCACAATTTTAAACAAGTGACAGTCGTGAAGATATATCAATTACAATAAACAGCACTCACTAGCATGCTCAGACCATCAGCCAGCAGTGTGCAGTGTGCAATGTGTGAGCCACTTGAACAGGTCCAGTCAAGTATCAAACTCTTTTGCATTTAGTTATGCACAGTTACTCCCGGTCACGTAACAAAGATGGCAGTCATGCCATTCGATGCGCTATAGCCGAGAAAACTAAATGCTGCACGCAAACTTCATTGCTGTAAGCATTATAGAAGTGGAGTTATTGGTGATGGGATTTTCAATCTGGGGGAAGCGGGGTTGTCTAGGCACGCAGTTTTCCGCTGCGGGAATATTGTCAACTTTTTTTGCTCCTGTGATCTTGACTTTGACTCAATGACCTTCATATATGAACCTGACCCGTATTGCCCGAGTTTGAGTTTGAGTTTGAGCAAGGTTTTAAGTCCCACTCGACACATTTTAGGTCATTTCGGAGATGGTGGGGTGACTGTGGCATCAGCCAGGATTATAGCCGCAGCCAGCCCACAGTGTGTGCGGGGCTGAGTAGTGCGTGCGCGACCACTGTTGGTAACAGTGGTGTGTATGTGTATTATTTGAATGACATTGTGTCCGTATGTATTAGATGCCCAGCTAGAACTGTGGGTTTCTCTGGAATAAGCCTTCACTTGTGCGTGTACAACAAACCAGGCTGAGCGACACTCAGGTGCCGCCTACCTCCTGGCTAGACAGGGGCATGAGAGGACTACAGCCTGGTGGTCACATGCACAAGGAGGCGGTCCATCTGTTATCGATACAGCCGGCATCCATTACAAGCTCAGGTGCCTTTAAACCTGAGTGTAATGGCCTGTCACAGTTTAGAGAGGACACAGGCAACCCCTCTATGCCTATCCAAGGATTTAATCTCATAGCATGCCCGCTAGCCCAATCGAGCTGAAAAACTCCCTTCCAGACCTGGATTTGAACCCAGGCTGCCAAGAGTCCTCAGCCTGTCAGGCCAGCAGACACTGTGGCCTAATCAGTGGTCTAACCCACTGAGCTACCGAGGACCAGCTTGCCTGGAGATACACCAGAGACGTGTTTCGCACTTTTTTTGCTACGAGCTGCTAGGTGTGGCTAACCTAGATTTCTAGGTTTGGATGGGAGACGCATATCTAATTCTAAAGTGCGAAACGCGTTCCTAGGTTAGCAGCTTGTAGCAGCTACGAGATTCTCGTAGAAATGAAAGAGCGAAACACGTCTCAGATGTGCAAATATGCACTTCCTACGTCAAGTCTTTCGAAACTTATTGTCTGACAGACATACATACAGATATACAGACAGACAGAATCGACCAAAATTATAAACCAAGCCACTTCATGGGTGGTCAATTAATGATGAAGGAAAGTGTCCAATTAGTCAATTACAAAGTATTCGGTATAACAGCCCCACTAACAACAATATAGTACAGAGAAACAGTTCATTATTACAGTATGCTGACTGAGATAGCATTGATCAACTCCATCTAATACACAGTTAGTGAACAATGAAGTAACCTGTTGCAAGCAATGTGTGTGACCTTCCACAGGCAACCTTAACTATCTTCTCATCCAACAGTGCTACAAGTACCAGTAAGATATTATATTTTTATACCACAACAATAGCAATAACAGCAGCTTTGATGACAGCAATAAAACAGCATACTTTAATTTGCAAGATAAATAAGAGACATATGTTTGTTTGTAAAGTGACAGATATAACATCAGCTGTGAAAAACTAACATTACCGTTGAAGAAAACAAAGTTGCAATAACCAAACAGTTACACAAAATTGTGTAATAACGACAAAGACGGCACAGAAAAAGCTATAATAAATAAATAAACAACAATTTAGACAATATTTTGCACAAGAGACAGGAAGAAATCAAATGAAACTATCTGATGTACACAAGCAGACTATTTAACCTTCAGAGCTTCTCGGTGTTAGTAATACTGAATCATACAAGACAGCTGTCCCCAGAGATATGCACTGAAGAACACACAGTCTTAAAAGTATTTACAAGTATTTAAAAGTATTTACAGTTAAAAATACAAGGTTCTGATTACATTTCAGACCTTGTGTCATTAACTCATGTGCACACTTGCCTTTAATTCGCACAGGTTTTCTGACAGGTCTGCAATGTCCCAAGCCAAGCTGACCCCAGGTGTTGTCACCAAAAGCATACACTTTACCCGATTCTTTAGCAACAAAAACAGTACAACATATTCATTCAAAAAATAATTAAAAATATCAAAGCAATCTTTGCTAAACTAGGTTGTACGACGGCTAGCCTGGCTACCAGTGATTATCTCAAAGTTAATTGCAACAAAAAAAGACAATACAATTGCCAAAACTACAGCTCACGTGTAAAAAAATAAGTGTGTTAATGCATGTATTAATATTCTTAATCGTGCATTAATGCATTGTTAATGCACATTTTGTCTGTGTATATTTTTCAGGTAAATGTGAACCAACAACTGCATGGATAAGCATATTGGTGCTGAATGTGGGGTAAACATGCTGGTGCCGATGTGAAATTTCACCAAACTGGGCTTGACAGTTGACATTAAATAAACATTCATTTGTCAGTTTTAATTCTGCAGTCAAAAACTGCAGTGCTGAGACTTTAACTAGTTTTGACTTTTAAAGGAAGTTGTTATTGTGACATCAAGTTGCTATTTTATGGTACTGCGTTAAAATTTGTAATGGTGTTAATTTTTTAATCATAATTCATTCCTTAACACATTCCCTTAACGCCTTAATACATCAGTTAACACATTAATTCACGATCTCTACCAGTAACAACTGGCATTACAATACACTACTAGGTGAGTGCATAGTTTCATAGAGTCACATCAGCACATAAAAGGCAATTCAGTGCCACAGAATGATTTAAAATGATACTTAACTTGACTTGATTCATCCCACATCCACGTGAACATATTGGGCCACACTCCGACGCCATTCTTGTCTGTTGAGAGCCGCCATCTCTGCCTCTTCCCAGGTGAGTCCCATTAAGATGATACAGGAGAGTGTAATAAATGGTGTATTAAAGCATAATGATAAAAAGGTAGGTATAAATGCTATTTCGGTACACGTTCACCTGCTACACATTAAGTATAATCAACTCACAATGTCAGCCAACACATGAATTGTTCAATGCAAACAATACAGCACTGAATAACAATCATGAAAAATACTTACCGGAAACAATGATGGTATGCTCATCACCACAAGACACACAAACTGCTCTATCATCTCGTAGCCAAAACTTCCCAGGTATGTTGTCGTTGAATTTGCATTTGCCAAACGTGAACACTGCACCAGTTTCTAGTAATAACAAATACTCAATTACAACAAGAAAAC
>Ga0209562_1001048_pt1 | contig 10239 bp, 3 predicted proteins | sample WorMetvacBELIZE2_FD_187399 | JGI IMG/M metagenome (GOLD analysis project Ga0209562, IMG submission 187399) | Marine gutless worms symbiont microbial communities from Max Planck institute for Marine Microbiology, Germany - Olavius vacuus BELIZE.2... | ecosystem: Host-associated > Annelida >...
GGTTGAACCATAGTCGGTTGAAGGACCAGTGATCAATTGTCTGTAGCCTGGAAAGATTTGTGACATTGAAGTTTTTGTAGATTCGTCAAACCAGTCGAGATTGAAGTCACCAAGTATGACATTGTGGTACTGAACAGATGTGTCATCGGACTGAATTCTCGACATTTCGGACAGCAGGTGTGACATAGCAGTGGCAAAGTGTGACATGTTCGCGTTTGGTGGACGATAAACGCATGCTATTTTCAGCAAGAGTTTCTCATGAACTGCTACTGCAGTAAAGAGACACTCTGCAGAACCGTGTGAACTATCCTCGGCTAGAGTAAGAGGTTGTTCTGAAATGAGAATCGGCTGTTTGGAATACAGTGCCAGACCGTAGTGTGACCTGTATCCACGGGTTGAAATACCATGATAGAAAATCGAGTTGAATGCATCAATGTGATAATAGTCTGAACTGTCAACGGATGAAGTTCTAGTTTCACAGAAAAAATTGACGTCACATGCAAGCAGCGACCGATCACGTCGGATACAGTCAATATGCTTGTGTAACGATCTGACGTTGAGAAAACTGACGTGATAGCGTGAATCTGAATGTAAATGTGGCAAGTAAAGAGCAAGTGACGTGCAACGATCTGCGCGTAGATGTGACATTTCTTCTGTGACACTTTCGTTAACTGAAATTTTATCGGCACATAGGTTCAGAATGAACAGGCCGTCGAGTGACTTTACTCGGCTCATTCCGACATAATGCGTATGAGGCTCTTTGCGAGTAGTTGTGAAATCAACAACAACCTTGTCCAGCGTATCACCCTGACAGCGGTGAATTGTTTTTCCGGATGACTGTCGCAAAGGAAACTGCTTGCGCAGTACCTGAGCAGAGTGACTTCTACCGACTTGAAATTGTCGGGAAATGGGTTGAATTGGTGTCCATGTGTCCGAAATGTCAGTGGTGAAAAGTGACTGATGCTGGTTGCGCAGCCGTGAACCGACATCAGGGTCATCAAATTGCATCCAGATGAATCCAGAGGCTGATGAATCGTTTGAAGTCAACTGAATTTTCTTCACAGTTCCACCCGCTCCATTGGCTAGACCGTCAGCCACATCAACGTTGAGGCACAGTTCGTACCTAGTAAACAATAAAAGTGCATAATATTTACACACTGATATAAACTGTAAAATTTGCCACAAGAACTAGGCATACCTTTGGACAAGGTAGGGAGAGAAGATACTAAACATGAAATAATCAATAAAATAGAGCAAACACTCTGTTACAATTTGGGACATTAATAATGAGGTACATCTTAAAATGTTACATGCAAAAAAATAGTACCTGCAGCCGACGGCAAGCTTCAGGAACTGAGAAAGCTGCATCGTCTTGCGGGTGTCCTGCGGAATCATAGTCATGACATGGTCAGCCATATCGTCTGAAATAGAACCAATGACTGAATCGACTGAAGTTACTACTAGTTTGTGAAATGGACACTTGTTATATATACAAGTGTTGAATTCATCAACCTTAGCATTTGTCCGAAACAAATGCTGGGTTGAAATAGGATAATCGGTGGCATCGGGTGAAATGATCCGGGATTCTAAGGCCTGAATGTCTGCTGAGGTGTGACTTCCTTCGCGAAGGCGATTGAGAAGTTCAGCAAAAGGAATACAATTCTGCTGGCGCATAATCTGTGTTAGTTCAAACATGGTGAAGTGTTCTGTCCACAGATTTAGAGCCAGAGCATTGTAATCCTCCACGGTTGAAGTTGTACAACTGAAGTCATGAAAAATGAAACCATCCATGACAGGTGCGAGTTGAAAGAAATCTCCAAACGTGATGACAGATGCGCCACCGAACGGTTGGTTATTATTATTCACTTCCTGAAGTCGCTGATCAATAAATGAAAAAAGCCTGTGACCGACCATTGAAATCTCGTCAATGAGCCATAGTTTGACGTGACCAATCTGAGTTCGCAGAGTGTTCAGTGACTCATGATCAAGTCGATGAAATGTTAAACCTTGATTAGCTGGAACATGCAAAACGCTGTGAATTGTAGCACCCCCAGCAAGGAATGCAGCTTTACCGGTTGGTGCTAAAGTCATAGACCAGTGCTGCTGAAAATCAGCACCTGATCTACTTCTGAAGTATCGTTCGGCTGTTTCACGTAGTGCTTTGAGCACGTGACTTTTTCCAGTTCCTGCCCCACCAGACAGGAATCTGTAAACGGGTTGACTTGATATCTTCAGATGGTGGATTGTGTCAGACACAAACTCCATCTGTTCGCAATTGAGAGATTTCATCAGAGTGAAGTAGTCATCTTCAGGCATGCTGTATCGTGTGACTTCAGTGTCCGCTGACGTAATATGACCTATGCCAAGATCAGTAGCCAGGTCAAAGTCTCGGCTTTGACCATGCAAATCGGGATGAACACCAGCATGAAGTTCAGATTCATGGACACCTGCGGCTTGTGCACTCTCATCTGAGTGCAACAAGCCCGGTCCCAGCAAGTCCCACTGGTCCTGCAGATTATCTTCAGCGAGTGACTGTTGAGCAGCAGTAACCTCATCAGCAAATGGTTCGTATGTTTTAATTTCTGCAACGAGGTGACTTTTGTGTGCCTCATATCGTTCGGCACAGGTTTGAAATCCACCAAAAAGGTCTCTCTCCTCATTTCTCCATGGAGAATAGAGCATTAATTTCATCCTGGCAAAATTCTCTGGATCAGAAGCAGGATTGACATGAAAGTAACGTATGACTTTGCGTGCCTTTCTGCAAACAGGATCAGTAGACGTGCTCGCGAGGGTAACATTCTCCACATCGTCTTCATCATCAGAATTAGTGTGACTTGCAGAACGAGTGACTTTATCATATAATGCAGCATAATCCGCCAGACAGACGTTTTCAAGTTTGAGTGAGCGCTTGACATATCTGCTGATAAGACTGGACTGTGCAATCTCTTCATCATCGGGTAACTGGTCAACGTTTGACTTAAGAAGATACACTCGCTCCTGTGGAGGAGAAGTGTTGACAAATACGACTTGACGTGATGATCGCTTGAGCGGAAGCTGTAAAGCAAGATAGACAGCTTCCTGGGCTGACATTTCCACATTATTGAGAAACTTGTTTCCAATAATGCGGACTTGTTGTTTTAGATTGACGTTACCCTGTCTGGCTTCGGTGCATGCATTGCGAAGTAATTCGCTCATGCCACGCTGACTTTTTGCAATGTATGATGTGATGTAGGATGCACAAGCATACACGTCTAGAATGAACTGAATATCCATGTTTGCTCGCCATGCTTGAAGACAGTGAAGGTTGTAACTGTTGACTCTGACTTCTGTTGGCTGACGTTTCAGGAAAATGGTTGAAGTTTTTAAGCTTGAACGTACAGCAAGTATGTAGCTGTTGAAATCAAGGTTGACATTTGACAAAAATTCGTCAAATGTCATAGACTCTTGTCCCCGTTTGAATTTTGACAAGAGTGACTTAACTCGAGTGAAGTTTTCAGCATGCTTGTTTATGTCTTCATCGTCAACAAGAGGTTCAAGTATAACGGTTGAAGGCATTGGAAGTTTTGGGAAGTCAAAGCGGCATACTGTGCGCTTCCTGAATTGTTTCTTGCACGTCTTGGTGTGCTTGTGAACTTGGAAGTCGACCAGACTGTCAACATCCGGGTCGTTCCAAGTCCTTTGACATGTAAGGATGCGATCAATGTAGCTTATGACGTCGGTAGGTTCGTCTTTTCCATAAACGGGCACATCGGATATCCACAGCAAACAGTGTACATGCGGAGACCCTCTGTGCTGAAATTCAATCCTGTACCAGAAGTCTGACATATGTCCGAATGGACTAACGGATGACTTTAAAAACGTGTTGAAGAACTGCTGGACGCTGTAGTCGAAGTGACGTGCACAGGTCACCGGATCAGAACTGATCAGGCGACACTTGGTTGACCATGTCAAACGGCTGACTTCATCATCTGTAAGGGTGACATTATCAACAACGATTGACAACATTTTCAGCAGATGTACCCACCTAGTCTCAGCAGCACTTAGTGTTAAAAATAAGTGAGCTGGACCAAGCTGACGTATCATAGCATATAGATCTTTACGGGCTTTCTCCCAATATGGGGGAGAGCCACGTATCTCTTTTAGGATGCGATATCCATCATCGAATTTGATCAATTGATCAACAGCATTTGAAGTACCAGTAGTTTTGAAGTCGCGTGCGGTGAGAACAGTGCCTCCGGTTTTATGTTTTCGTACCGCAATGTTGACTTTACCCAGCACTGCTTGCATTTGGGAACGTTTGACTTTATAAAATATGTTATCAACACAAGACGCAGCACGCCGATCTCTGCGCCTGAGTTCTGACTTAATAATGTCAGAGTAATGAATTTTTGTCGGATGACTTTCTGATCTTGCAGAACCCCAAAAAATGTTGGGAAAAGCAAGTTCCTCTGAATGTTGATCGAGGAAGACACTAATCGGTTTGTTATGCTCGGCAGGTGAAAAACTATAGACTTTGTCACACTGACCACTGTCAATGTGACGATAAACAGCTTGACGTTCATCAGCTTCAACAAAATCGGGTGAAGTAAACATAGTATCAAATACTCCAGCTCTTTCTACTTCTGTGTCTTCTAATTCATTCCATGAATCAGAATCATCCACAGTTGCAGAAGGCTGTTCGGATGCTGTCGGTTGACATGTCTCTGTAGCTGCTGAGCTTTCAGGTGTGAATTCATCCACTTCCTGCTCATCTGCGACAATGAAATCATCGTCAGTTTGAAGTGAATCAAGTACTGATGAATTGAATGATATGTTTTCTTTTTTGAACAATTCACCATGCTGAACTAAGTAACTGCCGACTTGACGTATACACCCAGGACGAATATTAGCGGTGAGAAATGAATGATGATAGTGTGACTTTTTCTTCAGCTTTACAGCAACAGTTTCCATGTTTGAAGAAGTTCGTGGTAACATGTTCACGGTTGTACATACATCTGCTGGCACACACACCACATTGCCATGAATTCGTAGTTGTCTGCCGACAGCAGCTTCATGAATTTGCATGAATGCTAAACGTGGTGAAATCATCCGCCATTCTGCCACATTTAATGTTGGCAGATCGGCTGGAACGGGTGGAAAATGCAAATGGTTTGCAAGTGAACATGGAGGAATTTTATTCTGCCGCAAATGCTTATTACACGTGTGACATACATACTCGTTGCCATCTGAACTGATGGTTCCGAGCAACACGGAGTGAACTACAGGTAGACTGGCAGAACGCAAGCTGCATGCTTTCTGCACACTGTGCTTGTAGAGTAGCTGATCGCATGAACTGCATACGAATACAGGGCCAGTTGAAATGGAATGCCTGAAGTGAGTGACGAGTTCATCTAGTGTTGAACATTCCCGAGCAGCCTTTTTTCTACGAGTGTTACTCGACTGCTCAGATCGTCTGACTTCTTCATTTGAACGAGCAGCTTGACGTGCAGAGCGATCACGGGCACGCTCCTCAACTCTGACTTCTTCAGACTGACGGCTCAGTCTACGTGATGACGTTTCTGCCTCTCTGACAGACTCAACAGATCGGGCAGCTTGACGTGCAGAGCGATCACGGGCACGCTCCTCAACTCTGACTTCTTCAGACTGACGGCTCAGTCTACGTGATGACGTTTCTGCCTCTCTGACAGACTCATCAGATCGGGCAGCTTGACGTGCAGAGCGATCACGGGCACGCTCCTCAAGTCTGACTTCTTCAGATTGCCTTTGCGACTGACGTGCACTGCGATCACGAGCACGCTCTTTAAGTTTGACTTCTTCAGACTGACGGCTCAGTCTACGTGATGACGTTTCTGCCTCTCTGACAGACTCATCAGATCGGGAAGCTTGACGTGCAGAGCGATCACGGGCACGCTCCTCAAGTCTGACTTCTTCAGACTGCCTTTGCGACTGACGTGCACTGCGATCACGAGCACGCTCTTTAAGTTTGACTTCTTCAGACTGACGGCTCAGTCTACGTGATGACGTTTCTGCCTCTCTGACAGACTCATCAGATCGGGCAGCTTGACGTGCAGAGCGATCACGGGCACGCTCCTTAACTCTGACTTCTTCAGATTGCCTTTGCAACTGACGTGCACTGCGATCACGAGCACGCTCTTTAAGTTTGACTTCTTCAGACTGACGGCTCAGTCTACGTGATGACGTTTCTGCCTCTCTGACAGACTCAACAGATCGGGCAGCTTGACGTGCAGAGCGATCACGATCACGCTCCCCAAGTTTGACTTCTTCAGACTGCCTTTGCGCCTGACGTGCACTGCGATCATGAAGTCGTTCATAGTCTCTGTACCACGGATTCTGCCTCAGACGTGCTACCCGTTCTTTGACAGTCCGTCGCACAGAAACTGAACTAGCATTATCAGTGACATACAAACAGTATGCGATTGAACAACAGCTTGCATTTGAAGCTACGAATGATCTTACTGATCTGCTTAGCGATCTGAAATCAGGCAGCGTTGACTTCAGCTGTAGAGGAACACTAGAGCTAGTGCCAGGAACATTTGAATTACTATCGTATTGACGTACAACAAGATGAACCAATGAAGTTAGATCTGTAGGCAGTGACATCTGCAAGTTACCTGCATCGGATTGAAGTGACTTAAGTTGATGCTGTTTAACTTTTACCCATTGTAAAAGTTTTTGCAACATACCGTATGTGAAGTACGAACTGAATTCATCAGTAGCATGACCTACAGCAAAAGCAGCACCCGTACATGTACTTTTGCCATGGATACTAAAAAAAATAAACGCAATCTGTATACAGGCATAATATTTCATATCACCGCATAGCATGAGAGTACACATAGTCAAAACCAGCCACAGTAATTAGTATGCACACTTCACTTGCCTGCTTTTGTATATTATAACAATGGGTACGTGTAACGCAGAATTATTGTGGAATATAGATGTGGAATGCGTAAAATTCTGAGAACAGTGCAATACTTCTGCAAAATAAAATCATAATCAGTGGCGTCACTAACAGGGGGAGGGAGGGCGGGGGCAGACCGCGCTGGGTGACACCCTTCAGGAGGGTGACACCCGGAGGGAAGATTTTTTGTGGCTGAATTTACAAAGAACAGTGGACAAATGAGATCGAACAGGTAAAGGTGTGGGATGACACCCTTTAGGGGGGTGACACCAGAGTGAAAGCAATAAAAATGACAGTGATGAGCAAAAAGGTCGTCATTTTTTCAGGAGAAAATAAATATGGGTGACACTGTAGAAGTGACAGACGGTGATAATGATGACTAAAAAAAGTCCTCAGTCGTTTCAGGAAAAAATAGGGATGTCACCCTGAGTTGCTACTCGGGTGACACCAACCCTAGTGATGCCACTGATCATAATGTAGACCCTAATGCTAACACTAACATTAACCATAACCCTAACCACTGACCCTAAGCCCTATTCTTACTGCCATACCCATTCGCATCTGCGCAATGCGAAATGTGTAAAATTGTGAGAAATTGCACAATATTGCAGCAAAATACAACCCTAAACCTGACCCTAACCCATGCCCGTAGCCATGACTCTAACCCTAACACCTGACCCTAACTCTAACCCTAACCCTATTGCCATTCTGCATCCATTTTTTCCACTGTCCCGACAAAATTAGTTTTTGCCATGGCAAAAGCCATACCCTGCATGTACGGTAAAGAGAGGCAATTAAAAATGGTTTAAGAGACAGTGACGTTTAGCAGTAGAAAACTAACTGGAAGATTACCATATCGAACGACCACCAAAAGTACACTTGACTGTTTCCATCCCATGCAAAAAGGGCTAGGGTTAGGGTTAAGGTGGCAGTCTGATTTCATAGTCTTTCCCTAACGGCTTACTAACTACAACAGCTGGGAGAGTCGGTGCCGTTCTTGCGTTACGATGCCGCGATAGCAAATATAGACAAAGCGACGACCACCAAGAGTCAACGCCGCGTCCATTTTCCTTGCATTATCTGCGATCTAGTGTGCGGCGTGGACACGATAGAATTCGGACAGTGCATGTGCTGGATCCATCCTCAATGCATTCCTCTTACACGAAAGCAACTGCTGCACTTCTTAACAGACGACGCCACGTTCAGATGTCGCAGATGCGCTTGTGAATGGAATTTATCTGCCTAAAACCCGGCCCGGCCCATTGGCCTAAAACGCGGTCCGGCTGTGCACACCCTATTATGTAACAGGAATGCGACATCGCACGCAACTTCAAAGCGGTGCCGCCCGGTTCTGTTGTGGTGTGAAGCTGCCACTGTCCGCATGCCAACTTAACTGTCGCCCACACTTCCACACTTGTCTTCCAGTTGCAGCCTTCCACTTTTGGCCATGAACAGTGTAATGACCCTTATTTTGTGTTATATCACCAAATTCAACGGGCACCGACACGCGCGCTATCTCGGCGGTAGCTGAGCTTGTTCTTTTCAGAGCGCAGTTACATTGTGTATACTGTATAGCTTACTGTGTGAACTGCTGTTTTTATCAGTTATTCAAATTCAATGGTGGACGTCTCACGTATGTTGTTTAAACGTATATATGATTGGGTTGCCGACGGATATCGTTGGAAAAATGCTTCCTGCGACCGATTTCTCAGGCGTAATCCCATCGTGTATAAGCCAAAGTTCCACACACTGCAGCAAGACGGTTAGTCTGCAGTGTTCAAGCACTTTGCGTACTCTAACTGCAACAATACAATACCCTGGCCGGGCCAGGCCGGGCCGTGTTTTAGGTAATTTTATTAATCACACGTGGCCGGCTACGGCCAGGCCGCTTTATAGGCCTATTCGGTCGCGTTTTCTCGGGCCGGGCCGGGTTTTAAGCCAGACCAATGGAATTAGGATTGGTGAATAGTGATCCTGGATGAAGCTTTATACTGTTGGCCGGTGCAGCCGGTGTGGACGGTGCAGTGTTTCTACGGACCGCGATCTTTCGTTTGCAGATATGGGCAGACATGGTTCCATGCGGTCCGATGTGGTCAGGTGCGGTAATTAGTCATACCCACATTAACCGTAATTATGTTCCCGCATCCCCACCATACCTTCCCCGGGGTCTAGTCCAGAATCGCACCTCGCAGGAATGGTTTTTCGGGTTAGGGTTAGGGTTAGGGTGTTAGGATTATGGTTAGGGTTAAGATTAGGGTTAGGTTTGGGGTTAGATTTAGGTTTAGGGTTAGGGTTAGGCCATTCTCGCGTTCTCGCGAGGTGCGATTCTGGACTAGACCCCCTTCCCCGTACGCAGTGCATACGATGATTTCTGTGCGAGAAGCTGTATTGGCGGCACGAACGCGTACTTGTCGTTCGCAATTGATTTTGAAAAAAAAGTGCATCATACCTGTAATGCTGGAGTTCAGCAACGAATCGAAACAAGCGTCTGAAGTTCGCAAACAAGAGCAAATCACTCCCTCCGCCATTTGCCAATAACCAAACAACCAATGCCGTTAAATATTCTAACGCCTAGCTGCCGACTAGGGATGCACGCGTTTAAACGTTTAAACCATCGTGTAAAGGTTAGCAAATTAAACGATAGCTAAACAAGTACTGCGCATTAAATCTTGAATTCATGCATCTGCTGCAGAATTTCGAGCTTGCAGTAAGCTCTTTGACCAATAATTTCTGTACATGCCTTATTAACTTTTGTGCATTTAAGAATATAGGCCTACGTGCACTTCAACACCTACCTATATCACGTAGGCCTATATCATCATCGTAAGTGATATATCGCTAAAAACTGGATGCTTTGGACTACATTTCTGCCGCAGAAAGTATCGTTTATCTTCAACCACTCTTATGTAATCTGCCCAGGCTGAAAGCTACCGAATTTCGTGAAATTAAGCCAGCTTAAAGCTATTACGCCGTTCAAGGTCATTCAAGGTCACCGATTTTGGTACCAATCGAAAGCTCATATACGACTTCCTATTAGTGATTCATACAAACTTACTTCCTATCTTGCACCGTTTCCGAGATATAGCCGTTGACAGGTCAAAAATCGCTATATTCGGCTACCCCTCTTGCGTTTAAACCCCGACGGAGGGGTTCCCCTGGGACGATCTCCGTAAAATTTTTACCGAAAGGTCATAGATGGCCAATGTACCAAATGGCGTAAAAACATTGCCGAAAATTTCAATCCCCTGAGTAGGGTGCACGAACGTTACAGACAGACGACAGACAGACGACAGACAGACGACAGACAGACGACAGAC
>Ga0209562_1001049_pt1 | contig 10236 bp, 7 predicted proteins | sample WorMetvacBELIZE2_FD_187399 | JGI IMG/M metagenome (GOLD analysis project Ga0209562, IMG submission 187399) | Marine gutless worms symbiont microbial communities from Max Planck institute for Marine Microbiology, Germany - Olavius vacuus BELIZE.2... | ecosystem: Host-associated > Annelida >...
TTACATGCACGTGACCAGCAGTGTTGCCACTGGACGTTTAAAAATCAGCCCAGATTTAGGAGCAAAAAATTAAAAAAAACAGATAAAGAAAAAAGTTCAAACCTCCAAATACCTCCGAAATTCACTCCTAAATGCTGCATAATTTTGCATTAAGTACAAACATAGTGACGTAAAACACTCAAATGATCATTTGTCGACATCAACGCCGTAGGATGATGGAGCGATGTTAGATGCACGCTTTTCGCTGTTATATTTTTGCAGCGCGGATTGCCTGCGATACCGGGCCTACTTGTTCTTGTTAGGCCCAGACCAAAATTATTGCCCTGGGCCTCCCAACGGATCGACGTCCCCGGAAGTAAGAACAGACCATTTTGTAGGATGTTTCAGGGATAGTCGTGCACACAGTTGACGTTATACAAGAGCACTGTTTTCATTGTGTTAGGGGCCGATTAGCTCCCGAGTTCACCTCCCATAAAACCGCCAGTGTTTCCACATCTTGGTTGGTCGCCCATAATTCAACTATGTCACAAACTTTGAAGCCCACTGCTAGCCTATCTGATCGATTGCCACGCCAATATGAACCGCCAGAAGTGGACACTGATGCGGTTACCGGACTCTGAGTTTCAGAAGGCCATCAGACGTCCGTACTACGTTGCTTGGCGAGCCGGTTAAAAGTATATTACCGTAGGAAATTGTATGGGTGTCACTGCAGCTGCATATATCGAAAAGTGAGTACGACAAAACATCTCGCATTTACGTTATATTCCGTGCATTACATGCCGTTATCGGCCGATACTGCTAAGACGTGACGGCAATATTGTATATCTGCTACCGTAGGACGACGCCTGTATTGTGAGGTGTAGTGGGGATTAGCAACGCTTTAGAAGCAAATACAAAATGTCACAAAAACGTACAAAAAAGGAAAGAAAGAAGACATCGAAAGACAAATTTAAAAAATAAACATGCCAATAGCATTTGGAAGATGTCGTGACAGAATCATAGATATTGATCTGTAATACTGATACCAGCATTTACTCATACAGTTATTCCATGTAAGCTTACAACATCTTATTGTATTACGTGATGATAAGAGATACGGTAGGCCATATTATATTATGCCAAAAGAGACAGTATGCGACCTTGTTTGTGGTGAGTCGAAATTCGAAGAATGTACTATAACTTGTCGCAATACGCCGGTAAAACAGAATAAGTTGCTGGATAAAGGAAAGTGTGCTGAGCTCCTATATAAGTAAGTAAGTAAGTAAGAATATTTGTAAGGCGCAAGAAATCAATGTGTCACAATGGGATACAGGGAATTCTGTCTGTGTCATCGACCATATCTGTAGGTAGGTAGGTATACACACTAAGTCTGTGACATGTGGCCAGTGCAACATCTGACCTACTGACCTACATTGCAGGCGTAATAGATCAAGAAAATGAGAAGCTGTTCCATTTTGTCTTAACTAATCCAGACCATGTTTTATTTTCATTTATTTTATAAAACAAATCATCGCTATTTTCTTAGAACAAGGCGCCACCACGAACAGCTTGCTGACAAAAGTAACAACCGCTTCAGTAATAATTTTACAGTACGTATAACACGTGTTATTGATTTGTGTATAAGTTGCGTTCTGATAACTTTTTATCAAGAAGAAGAAGAAGAAGAAGAACAAGAACAAGAACAAGAACTCTACATTTACCTTCTGTGCAGCATAACATGACTGCCCTTCAGCTGGTACCCAACTATACCGCTTTATAACACAGGTGCATATGTGTGTGAAGAACTAGCCCAAACCGTTACGTGTCAGCACGGCATTATAAACGTTGCTGACACAACATGACGTCAGTCCACCTGTTCCCTGATTGTCATCCTATCTTAATCGGAACTAACCCCCAGTCTATCACACTGGAATTGGCGGCATCTGATAAAGCGTTTCTTTACGACGCCTTCGTTCGTCTTCTATCGGCGACACATACTATCAGCAACGAGACATCCGTAAGTCTGTATGTGATGGCTGCTAAAGCCATGTTAAGGACCGTATTCCTCGACCGATCGGCCAATTTACTCCCGTATATAGAATAGCATCGACCATCCGTGATTAGAGAACCGACATTTATTGGTCTTAGGCTAACTCAAAATGCTACCAATAATTATCCGAACATTGTGACTCTGGCGCCGTTAGCATTCTGGCTTGCTCGAAGCGGCATGCTATTAGTTTCGGTGGCGTCTGTCTGTCTGTCTGTATGTCTGTCTGTATGTACATGTATGTATGTATATATGTACGATAACTTTCGAAAGCTCTGACGTATAACGTTCGTTTTAGTCTGTCGGTACATCTTCAAGGGATACTAATCAAGTTCGTATATGAAGGTCATCGGGTCAATGTCAAGGTCACAGCAGAAAAAAGCGCGAATTTCCTATTCCCGCAGTGCGCAGTAAAACTTAAATCGGCAATTAATTTGGTTCTATAGAAGAAAGAGCCGTAAAGTTTGCGTGCAGCATGGGGTTTTCGGATGAGGCAAATCGAATAGTGTGACCGCCATCTTTGTCATGTGACCGAAAATACACGCATTTCCGGGTGGCCTCCCTTTGATTAGAAATTGATTGATTGAGTAAGGCTTAACGTCCCACCAACACATTATAGGTCATATGGGGACGGGTTTTTACGGGTCAACTGACCCAACCAACAGTGTCAAAGCACTGAAGGAAGATAGGTCCAAAGGATCAGGCTTCAATCCCATCAGGTCCACCCCACCGTGCTCACATTGATACAACAACTATGCAGTATGAAACATAAGAACACAAATACATACAAGCAGAAATAAATCTACGCACAGTGAAATGGGCCCAGTGTGAAAAAACCCAAACCAGAGAACTGTAAGAACTGCTCATCTAAGTGTGCTTATGACTGTGAGCAATTTCAGTACACAATACAACACGGAACAGTTCTGATAAGCTCCCCTCTTACCTCCTTTGATTAGAAAGCAATCCTGTATAATTTGTAAGTTATCATGACGTATCAGTGTGAAATGTTTTTTGTGTTTTTTTCTACATTTTTAGTTTTGATTTGCTTCTTTTCATAGTTGTGTTGATTTTATTTTTAACCCAGCTGTAAAACTGCGATATGATCAATAAATTCTTCAAATAGATGGAAAAAAGGAAAACGTTTGCAATCGCAGACGCGCATGCAGATGCGGACGGACTATGGAGATCACGATGACCCAGGGATGACCTTCCAAACACGACCACTGATAGCATAAATCTATTTGCCTGAAAGAAAAGTAATCTGAGTGAAACATCAATCACATTAAGACTAGCGATAACGTCGCTCCCTCTCACGACGGTGAAAGTTGGAAAATTTCATCAGTTCGTTCCCGCGGCTTAAAGCAATCGATTACAACAGCGTGACCGTGCTGATATATCGTTCTCCACTAACGATGACTGTACGCTTTTCGAATCCGTTGAAGAAATCGCTTCAATGTTCTGGTTTTGAATGAGACGTGCAATGATCAAACATGCTGTCTCCTTCGCCTTGACGGCAAATTTGCGACACTTGGTGGCGTCAAAGACATGAACGCTTGCAGTTCGTAACATGTTTACAGCTGTTACACATCCAGTGAATGTGAAACGCAGCTGTTTGTTCCTAATCTTGGAGTGAAACCCTCGATAACGTAACAAATATGGGGCCAGTAGATACATAACAATGAGTATACTAGCTTTTCTCGACCATCCCGTTAACCACGTTAACCATTATCATCAGGTTTATTTGTTTGAAAGCACAGCATCACAAGAAAATATTTATAACTGAAAATAGAACAGGAGTATAGCCAGGCTCTGAAAATAACGGCTCCCGGAGATACATGCAGTAATTGAATAACAGCTGCAGTGCGGAATACAAAGGATAAAAGTCAGTAACGTTTCAATTATTATAAAGTAATTATCATTAGACCGACTAACGACAGTCGGGGCAGTTGCGTCACTGGGGGGCGGACCGCCCCGGGTGACACCCTCCAGGGGAGGGGTGACACCCGAAGGAAAAAAAGTGTGGGCAAAATTACAAAGAATAGTGGAGAAACGAGGTCGGACAGGTAAAAAAAAGGTGCTGGATGACACCCGAGTGAAATCAAAAGTGAAAGTAATGAGCAAAAAAGGTCGTCGGTTTTTCAGGAGAAAATAAACAGGGGTGACACTGCAGAACTGGCGACTAAAAAGGTTGCCAGGTTTTTCAGGAAAAATAGAGGGGTGACACCCTCAGTTGCCGCCCGGAGTGTCACCCACTTGAGTAACGCCACTGGTCGGGGGGGAGGTTATACGTTTGCTAAAATTTGGTATGTGGGTGCATTATGCGGCTACGCGGAGGTTGCAATGTGTTGAATTTATAGGCTGGTGCAGCGGAGAACGGCTAAAGCTCAAACTCTACTTATTCGATTTGTTGTGGATTTGTTGTACAGCTTGATGTACAACAAATCCACAACAAATCGAATAAGTGGAGTTTGAGCTTAACGCGACGTCGGACGGAACGGCGGCCTTCAAGTTGCCGTGCATCACAATGCCACCTTTACTAGCTATAAATTGATTGTTGTCAAAGTCGTATCTTCTTCGTTTTGTCTCGTTAATTACAATGGTTATTGCTACTTGTGCAATTTATATTTATTGCCTGAAACAAAATTAATCTCGAAAATAATCCACAAGTCAAGTGAGATCCGTCGACTTACTATTGGTGTATCGATTTTTAAAAGCGATTCTTCTTTTATGCTTCTAGTTTAAACCCAGTGTATATAGTTTGCATGTTATGACACACATTACGTGCAGGTAACGAGCAATGTTTGTAGTGCAAATTGTGGTGCCAGTAAACTCTATAGTCGTGAGATTCTGTCATTCAACTGGGGCCCGCAACTCGATCAATATGTCCCGCGAGGGCGTCAGGCGGCGAAAAACGATTGAAATGCGTGACTCGAATAGAGAAAGCAGTGCTCGCCGATAAACAATGAAAAGTTCTGAACAGAGCAGAGCAAATCAGTTCCGGATCAACAATTCCGTAAATGATCTCAGATGAGCGTATTTGCTTTCCTGGTAGCCTGCCACTGTGCTTTATCATTATGGTGTTATTGTTTATTGTTTTTAAACTTTATTTTGCACAGTTCGCTCATAAACTGACTTGATTTGACTTGACTATTGGCAGACCACGCCCTTGAAACGGCGACTAGGAATACGCGGTCGCCAAAATGTAAGTATAGGTTACAACACTGTCTAGAGTGAGTTATGCGAGTGTATACGAGCAAACTCACTCCAGACAGTGTTGTAACCTACTTATTCCATGACTGTGAACGCAGCCTGTGATTGTTCTGCCTAGTGTAGCACGTGCGTGCATGTGATGATCAAAGTACAGTACACCTCGACTGACAGCTAGGAGGCTACAGTTCTGCGCGTATGCGCAATGTTTGAGGAATTAACAGAGTTTTGCTTCGTATTTCGATTTGGTTTTCGTGCCAGTTTGCTGACTTTCACGTCGCAAATCGAGCGGTTATAGACGTTTGCTACTACTGTGCAGATGTATGAAGTGTTTTAGCGCATTTTGGTAGCGAATACAGTCGCGAACGTCCATCGATAGCCAGGTCAGGTCAGGTCGACAGCGTGTTTATGTCGCATTTCTCGTGACGCGATCGTTGGCCCATCAGCTGTTCGGGCTCAGCCGTGTCTGTTGCAGCGCCTGCTAGGCTTAGACTTGTCGCACACTGTGCACTGGTGCGTAACTCACTACAGACAAACTGTCTGCATTGAGTTACGACCCGTTATCACACTCCAGACACAATGCTGGAGATAGAAGCACGAAAGTAGGTCATGCAATAATAGTTGACATTGAATGAGCGAGGCAAAAGGTACCGTCGTGTAGGAATAGCGGAGCTGGCAGTGGCCTTGAACGTTGGCAGTTCAGTGAATGGACTCAACGAGGTACGACGGTGCCGTGCCGTTCAGGGCAGGATTTAGTCTAAGCAGGGCCCTGTTCAGAAAAAAATGTGCGGGCCCCTCCCTAATGGCCTAATATACGAATCGCCCGACTGAATTCACACGACACGCACAGTGACAGTGTTGTCATCATCGACATTTTGTTAAGGACTCGCATAACATAATTATATGTACATGGAAGGTGTGGAGTTCAAGGCAACAAAATTATTTAAATTATCTGACATTTACTGAATATTTTGTAATAACATGGTTACATTTAGGCTCTATGAAGCCAGAGCGCCACACAAAACCTTTTTTTCTTATTATTATTTCAATTATTTCCAGCATGTTGCTATGTTGCAAAAATGTGCCGGTCCTCTTGTAGGGCCCCTATTTGTGGGGCCCCTGTTCGGCTGAACATGCTGAGCATGCCTAAATCCGCCCCCTGGTGCCATTGAGGCAGCGGTACGCCATGACTCGCAGGAAGAACTTGATCCGCAACCGGTGAAAATGGCGGATAAGTGGAGTGATGAGTAACGCATTACGTGACATCAATAAAAGTATCCAGACTGCCTCCAGCCAGGTTTAATAAATACCAACAAGTCGTCGATCTTTTCCGGATTCTTAGAATTCACTTATATATAGCCAGTGTCGGCGAGTGCTACGACTTTTCAGACGGTAAAGAGTGCTATCGTTAGATGGGAAGTACGTACACGAAGTTACCAAATAATTACAGACTTATCGATCCGTGAGGCGATCGATTCGGTGTTTTGCTGCGGCAGCCGGACGGCCATCGAAGCCGTAATAAACTTGATCAGAGCAGTTCCGGCGGGACGGGATGTCGCTAGCAGGCCGACGCCGCCTTCATTATTGCGGACAGATCGTTCGGTTGGCTTAGCAGCGATCGCCGCGTTGGTGCAGGAGCAATCTTTAGACAAAATCTTCGGGGGACTGAGGTTGGCTGATGGCTCGCTGGCTCGGACGAATAGATTAGCGCGTATAGTCCATTATAACAAGCGTCATATCGGGAGGTTTCAGAGTCACAGAGGACAAGATGGACCGAGAACAAACGAAAGAAAACGTTCAAAAGAAAGACTGCACCGAGACTTTTAAACGTCGTCGTAAATTGCACTTTTATCATATATTTTAGCTCCAGGTTTTTAAAGTGCGTCGTTGGAACTGCGCTATTTCAAAAGGCGGAAATCATATACGGGCTTTCGCTCGGTACTAACACCTCCAGTGACCTTGAATGACCGTGAACGGCGTAATGACCGCCGACGCGCACTATCTCTGCGGTAGCTGAGCTTCTTGTAGTTGATTTTCATGGTATTTTGTTGACTTTAGAATTGTCAGGCTGGTCCTCACTATACACTGTGAATCATAAAAAAATGTGGCAGTACATTTGTGATCATAACTCTGGAAAATCTTGTTCGATTTTTGTAATTTTTACACTGCTGTGAACAGGAAAAACTTTTTACACATGTATGAAAAATGTCCACCTCATCTAAATATCGTACCAACGCTACCTTGTGAAAATAAAACATCACATTTCATACTTTTATATAATGCACTCTTTAGACAACACCTGCAGCAACGGACATTATAATCGATTGACAAAATGTTGCACAAGTGCTCAGCAGACGTTTCGCTGGAGCCTGTTTTAGTGACGTCATGTTTACGTCACAAATAAAATAAAATAAAAAAATAGTAAAACACCTCATATAGGCCTACATTGCAAGAGAAGTTGTACAAATATGATATGCATCACTGATCTGAACAAACTGAAACAGCCAAATCTGATAATTTTTACCGCGCTGCATAGACGGCTGTTTCCAGATATGTAAAATTTATCAGAATTCATCAAGATTTTCCTGAGTTATGATCTCAAATGTACTGTCACGTTTTTATGGTTCACAGCGTATAGGCTTATTTTAGTTTTTTGACTGATTGACTGACAAAACTCATCATGGAAGAAGTAGAAACGACACCATTTGTTAAATTGCAGTGATGTCGGAGTGTGGCTCAACAACCATCAGCGGGTTAAATATAGGTCAAGGACTCAATGTCAAGGTCAAGGTCGAGGTCAAGGTCAAGGTCAAGGTCACTGTCAAAGCCGGAAGTCAATTTTATTAGATGTGCTTGACAATAATCTGGCCAAATTATTCAGAATTTTCTCATAACAAATATATATCGTTTTCATTTATGAGCTTATGAATCGACAAATATTACATGTAGCAATAGGCCATAAATATGCCAGAATCCGGAAGAAGAGTTAGCATGGCTTTTCCCACCCATCACACCAGTCCCCCGCTCGTAATTTACGCGTGGCGTCAGTATACAATGTACGTTTAGACGGCTGGGTGTTTTTTCGGTCCATTATCCATAGCAGCATTGAGTCTGGCCGCGGGCACCAGAGACGCAAATGGCCCGACCAATAGTCAGGCATGTCACAGTTCACATCCCGAGACAATAGTCGGTACATTTGTTAGCCCGAGGTAGCAATAAGCTTATATAGGGTTTTGTACAGTAACCGACAAAATTAACGGGAATAAACTAGTAAAAATGATGATCAGCAATATAATCCAAAATATCAGTCTTTGAGTACGTGAAAGTAGTCTGGGAGGTCCCTTAACAGTCTACGCTGGTCCGAATTTATGAAATATGCAGTGGTCCGGGTTTGATCGCAGTAAAGCCACGCGGGCGACGTTTTTACGATCGCATGAATCACTGGGATGTAAAGGAAACATCATGTACAATTCCTGGTGCGGGACATTTATTTCGGTATGTAACCAGCCACTCAGGTCAACTCAACCTGGCCATCCCTTCATGGGTATTGCAATGAGTAGGCCTACCAGCCAAAAGGCAGTGACGCCTTGCGGATGATGCATGAGTAAAGGCAGGTATGGTTCGTGTGTTTGTCGCAGGTAGAACTGTATGATCCCATTGTTACACACGGGCCATATCTGAGCGCTTTAGAGATAAAGGGATTATAATAAAGAAAACGCAATAATAATATAATATATAATAAATTCATCTGTTTTTACTTTTTTTGTTGTTTGCTTCAAAACACGTAAGACTTACAGGCTAATTTGCGTACATGCTCAGACTGAATATAGACTGACTGCTACTCTATATAGTATACAATGTAGTCTTTTTTACTGGAAATTATTTATTTATTTATTTATCAACACAGATACGAGTAACAAGTAGTAGAGAGCAGAACTGCGTAAAAGGTGAGATACAAAGAGGTATCTGTGATAAGGGCAGTTTAGGTTCTACAGCTTAGACATTAATCATAGGCATAAACATTAAACACTACACTAGGATCGAAACCGACACCCTAAGGGCCGAAGCAATAAATATAGTAGCTAGTGATTTAAGGGGGCGCTGTGAGCTTCAGTTGGGTACCGGCTGGAGACCCGCACGTTTATTTTTTTCGCGTCTGTATTTACAGCGTTTGTTCGATCGTCTGTGTTTGGCCGCGCATTGTAGTGAAGCGCGGCACTTGCTACCAGAATGTCTGTCCGTCTGTCCGTCTATCTGTCTGTCGGTTCGTCCGACACTCTCGTGGGTCACTCGTAAACGGTTTAAGATATCGACATACTTTCTAACCGTACCATAGAGGTGTGTTTCTAGTTTCCTGAAGCCAAATTTTGCCATGCTAAATTGAACGGTTTACCCCGAATCAGTACGTGAAAGACAGGAACCTCTTCTTTCGACAGCAGAAATTGGACCAATAATCAGCCATATCTCGAAAAAAGTGCGACATAAGATGTACGTTGCTTTTATTCTCACATAGGAAGTCGCATACGGGCTTTACATTGTTATCAAAATTAGTAACCTTGCGTTATCTCACTCCATCAGTAGTCGCGGGGACCAACTATAAGGCCCACGTCAAATTGGTTCAAGCTAGATCAATACTGTCTGCTGAAAATATAATTTTGGGCAAAATTCTCAGAGATTATACTGAGAAAGAGTGCGTTAAAGACACATAGGCGTAGCCATGATTTTGTCTGGGGGGTGCACTTTTTTGCCAAAAAGTTGACTCCAAACTAAGCCATCAAGCAAAAACTGTCCTAAAATTGACTCTTGCTGTGCCTGGGGGGGTGCACTTCGTGTCCCGCGGGGGTGCACTTACACATTTTTCCTGTAAATTAGGCCTGAAAAAATTATTTTCACCGCCCTTGGGGTGCAGGTGCACCCACTGCACCCCCTGGCTACGCCTATGTAAAGACAGGTACCCGGTACCCTCACTCGACAGGTAAAATTCGATTTTTGCAACGTTGCAC
>Ga0209562_1001050_pt1 | contig 10233 bp, 8 predicted proteins | sample WorMetvacBELIZE2_FD_187399 | JGI IMG/M metagenome (GOLD analysis project Ga0209562, IMG submission 187399) | Marine gutless worms symbiont microbial communities from Max Planck institute for Marine Microbiology, Germany - Olavius vacuus BELIZE.2... | ecosystem: Host-associated > Annelida >...
GCTGGGAGCGTCAGATGCCGTGCTCTTGGAGATTCTGACCGTCCTACCAGAAGAGGTAAGTTTTCATATATTTTTTGAAGCTACAGTTGATAGTGTAAATTATGTGTAGTTTTCTTCCTGTCTGTGTGAGTGACATCTTCTGGCGTGTAATGTTTTGTAGTTCATAACGTCCCAGCTCCAGCCTCAGCGGTGCAGTGCTGTTAGAAATGAGCTTCAGAAAGGCCTCACAACCGGTACTGTTCAACTAGATTGTTTGTTCTGTCCAGTCTGCTGTTGTCTAGATCGTTTGTCAAGAATAAATCACTGTAGGCAGAATTCTGTCGTGTTGTGCAGTATTTTATCGTAGTATGTTTAGGGCAGTGTGTTTAGCACCGTGGCTTTATGATATCATGTGGGTCTTAATCTACTGTATGTTGGGCCCAGTTACTATTGGAATGGGTACGGTATATACTCCTGTATATGCCTCCCGTGTATAAGCCGACCCCCATTCCCGCAGCTGAAAATCTAGCAAAAATTAGTCACTCACATATAAGCCGGTAGCAAAAATTGGTGATGAACGAGTACCGTAGATCTGTGTGTTGATAATGCATTGAGTGTCAACAAGTTCACAAAAGCGACTACAGCAAGCGCGCACGTGACAGTTTTTATTGGTGTCAAGTTACAGTGGTTAGACACGTTCATTGGTAAATCTGTGTGGTCTAGTGGTGCCACTGCTACATCGATACCTGAATGCTGCCGCATCATTGTCTGCCATCTCTGAACAAGCTCTGCGCTGTTTCTCGAGCTGGGCACAGTTTGGTGTGCCGCTGCCCGACTCTGAGCCAGTCATAGCACTGGTCTTCACAGCACTTTGCAGTGAACCACACTTCGATGTTGCAGTTGATGCACTCATCTCCGTTTTCTCACATCCAGATAACCACAGGTTGTCAACTCTGAGTATTGATAGCATTTTGACTTTTTTTTGGGCTATTCTTTCTACTGTTGTGCTATCAGTATAACCATTAATATTTTTGCATTGTACTGTGATTGCGTATAATAGTCATTATTTATCATCACCATTGTATAAATCTACTGCGATGCTGCTCAGCCAGAGCTTAACAGTATTTAATAATTTGAATCGCATGCTAACTAAAACTCTGAAATGATAAACAGATAATTAGGGCCTTACTTGTATTTTTTTCGTATTATTACTTGTAAATTTATTTGGTACTATGAATGTATGTACAGTATATGTGTGCTGTTAAAGTTAATATTTGCTGCAAAAATATGTTTTGTGTTGCAGATTTCCGCAGTCAATGGAACGGTTGTTAGGTCATATTATACAGTTAAAAGAGATGCTGCAGAAGTCAGTCAGCGAACATGACACAGTTCGTAGTAATTTTTGTGCAGTATTGTATTGTGATGCCTCTGCCACCAACAGACTGTGGTGAGAGGCATTATGTGGGCCGGTTGTTTGTCCAGCCATCTGTCAGTCTGATGGCCGTCTGGTTATTGTCCCTTAACACCTATGTCATGTGACACAAGTCCCTAAGCAGACAACATTTCAAAATATAAATGAACAGACATAATCTAATATTTAAAAAAACACTATAGACTGTAAATAAACAGGTGTCATCACCAGTACTTAGTGGATGGCACAAATTTTCATTGTTTGAGTGAGAATTGCTGAAAACCTTCTCAAGATCATTGGTTAAAGGTCAAAGTCATAGTAAGGCCAAATGCATTTTTCCAGCTGAGGGATATTCATCCACTCACGGCCAGCTGGCTGTTGTCTGTGTGGCAAAGGTATACCAGTCAACTGTATGGCATCATGGCTGACTATTTTTTCATTTATTCGTTACCTGTTGTTTATAATTTCTAATTTTTATAATGGGGAGTAGTTGTAGGTGATAAAAATTGTGCTTTGTAACTGTGATATGTTATCTTTGTTGTATTCTTCCTTGTTAACCTCCTTTCTGCTTTAAGATTTGTCTAAAAAGGTGTTATGGCTTTTTATTGCTGACTGCTTCCAGAATTTTTTCCGCTTACCTCTTTTTGTTTTTATTTGTTTGTTAATTTTTGTTTTTCATGTCATGTGGTCGACCAAATTGGCTTCTTGTCAGCTTTTTAAATAAAAGCCTTTATATTGTATGACTAAGTGTGTTACAGTTTGGTGGAGAATTTTGATACATTGACTTTGTGGTAGATGTGAAAACTTGTTAATGAATGCAAATGTAGCTTTGTGACGGTGTTTCTAGTTTTGTGCCGAGTGTTTTGGTGAATTAATGTAAGCAGTTATCTAAGTTGTGTCATTTTAGTACAGTCGGTAAAGTATTGGACTTGCAATCGGAAGACTGAGAATTTTGACTTTCATCTCACAAGTTTCTCACACCTGTGTGCCTGTCACCAAGCAGTATAAGTTGGTACTGTACTAGGGACAGCGATGCCCTATAGCTGGGAAGGTAACCGTCGGCCTGGCAGAAAAATAACGGAAGCCTACTGCAGGGTTTATGATCAATATTATTTGCAGGCTGACTGCTTAGAGAAAAGGATCAGCTTTAAGCTTTATGCTCGACCTGTCTGACTTTTGTCGGTGATTGCCTGTTTCGGACTTTGCTGCTGTACGGAGTATGTTTTAAAGTTAGTTTTCATATGTGTATTTTATCTCGAGCAGTCTGGGTGTCAGTGGAAGTTTGTTGATACGCTGTTGAAGGAGACGTGTCAGAGCCTATGTCGGTTGATTGTCGTTGCCGCTGACAACAACACAAAACAGTTCATCCGCTTGAGTCTCGGAGATGAGCAGCAGCGATTGCTCGTCATGTCACTCATTGAAATGTTGCTGGTAAGTAATCGTTGTGGTCTTGTGTCTAAACGTTTGCTGCTAAAGTAACTTACCAGTGATGCTGCTACTGTTGACGATTAATGCTAAAACGACCAAAATGTTTACCTAAATTGGTGATGCAACTGTTGCCTTCTTTGAACTGAAAACTCTCTGCTAGGAGCTGCTGCTGTTGTAGCCGCAGAGAGTAGTAAGTCGTCTCACCATCGACTGGGAAGAGGCATCAATTATCGTCTGGGAATCTGATCAGACAACACGGTGGATCAGGGAGGCTGTCAAAATCTGACAGGAAGGCCAAGATGTCATAAACAGGGACGAGGGGGTCTTTGTGCTGTCCTACATCTACGACGATTTACTACTCTCTGTGGCTACAACTGTAGCGACTCCTAGCGGAGAGTTTTCAGTTCGAAGAAGGCAACAGTTGCATCACTAATTTAGGTAAATATTTTGGTTGTTTTAGCATTAATCGTTAGCAGTTACGTTTCGTTTCAACTGATGAGTTTATTCAAGAGTGATGCCACTGTTTACAGTGGCCATTCCGAACTGTGATAATTATCTGCCGACTAAGACGGATGATTGTCAGAATTGTTTTGTGTGGTATTGTTTACTACACTTGTGCACAGTGGTAAGCACACTCATTCAAATGAGCAATTCCCGCAGGTGAACTGACTAGGCAACAATACTTTCCCTATTCACTTGTGTCAACTAGCTGTCGCCGACTCACAGACCTCGTGTGGTTGTACCGGTTTTTATTATACACAGGGACTTAGTAATTACAATCACTGACAACGTACACACAGAGAACATGTTGTGAGCGCATTAGTAGTATTGTAGAAAACTGACGGCTTGATGTGGCTGCATATGATTGCAGCAATGTTCAGCCGTCCCTGGACATTATCCAGTCGATGAGTGCTGCAGTGACTTTCCATTCGGCTTCTGGTACAACTTCCAGGCAAGTCGCACGTTGACATATTGCAGGATGTCTCTCTGTGATCTTTGCTATGTAATGACAGGATTGGACATTGCATCTGTTTATGAATACCTCAAACACCACATTCTGTAGATTTTTAATCCAAAAGGTAGCAGTAATAATGATAGTAACAATAGAATCATTTGTACCATGGTGCACAATATGATTGAACAATTAGTCTGAATTGGAAGCGCTGAAAGCTAATATTGAATATGAATCTGTGCATAATTTCTCTCTGAATTAGGAAAATTTGAAAAAAAAACATGGCCATGTACATGTAAAATGACTAAAATAAATGTTATTGTCATTTTAGTGAATAACTTGAAGCAACAAATCATAATTGATGGTGCAGTTAGACACAAATTCTGTTAGATTTTTTATTTCGACACATTTCTTTGAACTGGCTGCTACTGTTTGCTGTTTATGTGTATCACATTGAACTATATCAAATACAGTACAGTACAATAAACTTACATAGCATCATAACTCTGTCAGTGGATTTACAGGTGTTTATATCTTGTTGTTGTTACAGGATGAGATCGTCGGCTGCGAACGTGAGCAGTATCTGATGCTGTTTAACCTGTATCTACCTGTCTTCATGCAGCTCGTTAACGTCCTACTCATCAAGGTGCGCATGCCACCTGACGACGAGTACAACTCATGGAATGGCGGTAGGTGTGATGTGCCACTGGTTTCTGATGCTTTGATAGTGTGATGTAATTGCAGTTATGACGGCAGTGCATTGATCCCGTGGTAAAGTGCATTGTTGGGACCTATGAATTATCTACATAAATAATATGATACAATTTCATTCAGTCACTTGTAATAAAGAAATGCTTGTTGTGAAGTCTTGGCATGAATTTGAAATATTTGCCACAGTATGTGAACTAGATTTATATTCAACCAAGTAAGAGAATTTCTAGGGCACTGCGATGTCAGTTAATTACTGAACATAAATGTTTGTGCATATTAAAGTAGTTGCTTTGCCAGCCTTCGATTCAGAGAAGGTCAGTAGAATGTTATTCTATCGTTTTATTGTTATCTGTTCATGTGCTGTTATATTGATGTTTGTGGTGAAATTTACAGAAGTGAAGGAGACACATCGCTGCTATCGACAAGACATAGCCGACACATTGGTGAGTTTCTGCAGCAGTTCAATGCTCTTATTTTTTTCAGTTTATTCTTGTGAAGTGCATACATGTAACAGATGAATTAAAATACAGCAGACAGTATTTAATGCAGCCAGCAGCTAGGTGGCTTTAAGTGTGATAAAGTTAGAGCTTTAGTGGGTAAGGGCAATTGGCGTGAACATTGTTCAAAAGTTTAGTAACACGTTAAATAGATCTTAAAACTTTACTGAACTTACTTTGCTGCAACGTACTCAAAACACATAAAATGAAACAAGATGAGCATAAAATGCATACATGACAGGGAGTGTTTTTTAAGGAATTCCAATTGCCATTCATTCATATTAATGCATGTCGCCAGAACTTTACATGAGACTGAATACAACTAGGCAATTAGCTACTTGCATTAATTATGCAAATCTAAATAATTCTGTGCTGTGCATGTGTGGTCGTGTTTCTGCCGGCTTTTTTCGCTGTGACATCCTATTCTTGCAAGGTAAAGCAAAATGTGCTACCTATTCAAAAAATTCACTTTACGCACATTTGCAGCAATATGACAAAAACCATTGTGTTTACTTACTTACAAGAATAGGACATCACAGTGAAAAAAAAGCCGGCGAAACATGACCACACATGTGCGGCATAGAATTATTTAGTTTTGCATAATTCACGCAACTGGCTAATTTTCATTTAAGTGTTATCAGTTAACTTTTTATTAACTTTCGAGTGATGCTATTTTGGACATAAGTGCATTAGAAAAATATTATTATGATTTATGAGAATGTGACAGTGTGGTGTGATACTAACGGTACTGATGACATGTCACAGTCTGCGTTGGTTGATTGTCATTGTCGAGTGGTTTTGTGGCAGATGTACATCTACAGCTTACTCGTCGACGTAATGTTAGCCAGTCTGCAGCAGCTTCTTGAAAGTCTGTTGGAGCGGTCAACAAAGGAGGCAGTACCGTGGCAGGTGGAGTCCCGTCCTCTCAGCTGTGTTTGTTACTGCACTGAATTGTACTGAAATTTACGTCACCACAGATTAGCTTTTCAGCCTTTTTGTTGTTTTCGTGTAGTGAATTGACAACCTGTTAATTGAAATGCTAGCAGTTCTGAGCTGTAAAATTTGTTGATGATATGTATGTGTTTGAGACATCAGACCTGATGTGACTGATTTTATACGGCGTTAAATTTTCCGGAGTTATTTCGGCATTACAGTAGAATTTTGATGCTACTGTACTCACTTTTTAAATCTTAGCCACAGCGCATAATGTCTAGGCATATTGTTTACGAGCATTATTGTGTTTTACATGTCTTACGTTTCAACTATTTTATGTCTGTACGGCATCGGTGAGCCCCTGTAAGGGGCACCTTACCAAGCTTACTATGATAATGATGATGATGTTGATTGTCTTGTTCAGCAGTTATCCAGTGGCAGCTTCAATTACTGTCACCTGTCTGGGTTTTTTGTGAGTATCTGACTGTGAACGCTACGAGTTGGTGATCGTTGTTAGAGCTGCATGTTCACATGAAATATGCGACACTCAGTGATAGAAGTAATAGAGCGTCAACACGGATTGAGAAGAGATTTGTGTCTTTGGAGAGCACAAAGAAACAGTACATGGGTTGGGCCTCTTATTGGACAGAAACATTGGGGAAGGAAAAGATTTCAGATGTCAGATGATTTGATGGAAGGAGGGACATATTGAAGAAATGACGAGGTTGGCAGAGGACATAAGATGGAGAGGAGACATTAAACTTGCCAAATAGCAGAATATGCTGAATGAATAATAGAGATCGGCAGCTTTTAAAATGGCCTGTCTAAGCTTAGTGTCTGTATGTTGTGATGTGCATGTGTGCAGGAGATAGAGTCGGTTTTGTTTGCAATAACTTCTATCGCCGAGGGTATTAGCGTCGAGGAGAATGTTCACCTGCCTGTGATATTTACACTGCTAACGCGGATACCGTGCAATAATTACTGCCTCGTCAATCAGGCACTTTATCTAGTCGGTGAGCACGGCCTACTGTGTGTTGCATCTTTACTGACTGTAGTTTACGTGATTGTCAAACAAATGTTAGTCGGTTATTGTAACACGGTGGGATGGACCTGATGGGATTGAAGCCTAATCCTTAGTACCTCTTTTCCTTCAGTGCTTTGACACTGTTTGTTGGGTCTTTTGACCCATAAAACCCGTCCCACATATGACCTGTAATGTGTTTGGTGGGACGTTAAACTTTACTCAACAACTGTTCAGCTTTGTTTCTATTGTAACATGATAATTTTGGTTAAACTCGTTAATATGGAAATATTTATAGAAGTGCATATCAGTGGATGGACGTCGATGGACCACATATTTAGTTGTATTGCATAATGTAAGTAACTAAGTAAGATTATGTATACATCTTGATTCAATTCACGTTCATTTGATCACACAGGGCCATGCTCCAATGCCATTCTTGTTTGTCGAGGGCTGCTCCTTCTACCTCTTCGCAGGTGAGTCCAAATCTGTGCATTTCCAGTTTGTCCTTGGCCAGCATAGTTCTCTCCTGAATGCCAGAACTTTCCAGTATAGAGATTACTGTGGCATGCAAAGCAGTGTCACAGCTTTGCTGAAGCAAATGTCCCAACAAAGTTTTAGTCCATGGCGTGACACATGTGAATGTGTTACATGACTGCAAGCAACAGTTGATATCACTGAAGCACTAACTGGCATTTAAATAACAGTGCTGACGGCGCAAACCTAAAACCTTTTCTGTGTGTAGTAGGCTGAGTGTTTGATAGCCTCATGAACTGTTTATGTCTATTGAGGTTTGTTATGTTTTTTTGACATTTTGTCAGTCATATTTTTATTATTGTAATACAGTTTGTGAGAATGTTATTGAATTTTGTCGCAGGCGCTTTTTCCGAGTGGTTGAGTGAGCATCCGGACGTGATAGGTCTTGTGCTGCCGTTGTTGCTGAAAGGTCTTCACGACCCGTCATTAGCACAATCAGCGTCGATGTCTCTGAAAGATCTGGTTCACGAATGTCAGCTTCACCTGCAGCCGTATGCATCCAACATCCTCATTGCTGCCAAGGTATGACGGTTAAGATGCTAACATTGCCTACTGTGTGACTCTTTAATTCTCTTAGTGAGATGAGCTGCGATTGCGTTGTGGTTGTGCTTTGTGCATGCTTGTTGCTGTTTGTGTTTTTTGAAGCTGAAAAAATATACAAACAAATAATAAAACTTATCAGTAGTTTTGGCCAAAAAAGAAGACTCGGAATTGTGGCCATCTGTCATTATATACAAATGCTGCTGACTGCTACAAAGTTTCGGTTTTTGTAGTTATAATTGCATATTGTATTCACACATTGATGCTGCTTTTTGTGAATTCTACTGTTTATAAGTAAATGAAAAGCTGATTAAGTTTGCTTGGTTATATGCTCTTAGTCATTTGTTTAATGACATTTCACAACATGTCTACTGCATGGTTCTGCTGTTTGCTGCATTAATGTTGCTAGTCATTCTGTTTACAGGAAGTGGTCGATGGCAATATGCTAAATGTAAGTAATTAATTCTAAACAAATTCTGTATGTTAGATTCAGAGATAATAGTACTTGCATTGCAGCCAGTTTAGTCTTTTTTGTTACTGATGATCTAATATGCAGTGTTATTTTTGGCTGACTCATTTGTGTTTGCCATAGTTCACACTGTTTTGTTCTGCTACATAATGGGACATTATGCATTGAAAATTATTGACAAAACCTATTAAACTTCACAAGTGTTGACATTATAGACTTTGTGCATCACAGTAGTCCGGTGCTAACATGCCTGACTGCAATATACGAGCTCCCAGGATTGTAGGCAGTTATATTTGTCACTAAACCATTGTGATATACAGCCTTGGGCCCATCCTTCCGATCCTTATTGCAATATCTAGGTCAACTCAGCCTCCTGCTCTCCATGGGTAAAATAAGTACCAGCTATTGGACGGAGTAATACTACAGTGGTGATGATAGATGTAGAAAGTAGCATGTATCATATAAGATTTAGAACACAACAGCAGCTTACAGGCGGACTCGCCACTGAAGCCATTTGAGTTAGTATGAAGGTCGGCAGCCATCTAGCACTGCTTTGCATTAATCAGATGAGCTTGGTGAACTTTTGCAATGTCTTTGTATGATGACAGCTCCACAAACATTGTCCTCAGTATTAGTAATATATTACAGAGCACACCACTGTGCAATGTGCAGTGGCCTTAAGCAAGCTACTTAACCTGCATGCCTCTGTCATCAAGCAGTATAACTTAGTACCGGTCAAAGAGCAGGTGATGCTCTGAGGCTGGGAAGGTAAACGTAGGTCAGACACACTGGCCACGTGTCACAGTCTTGGTTGAGTGGTATGCGTAGGCCAGTAAAAGTGAGATGATCAGCCACCCTAGTTTTCCCTTTCTTTCATTGGCTTTACCTATTTTCTTCTTTTGTCCATCCCTTCCTTTTCTACCAGAATAGTCCCACTCCGTTTCCATGCCAGAGGTCGTAGGAAGCGACCGAACCTGGGTTTAGTTTGTTTTGTGTTATCTGTATTCCTTAGTTTAGATGTATTTTGGTGTTTTGTTGTATTTGGTTTAGTTTAGTGTTGTGTGTTCCTTCAGTGCTTTGACACTGTTGGTTGGGTCATTTGATCCGTAAAAACCCGTCCCAATATGACCTATAATGTGTTTGGTGGGACGTTAAACCTTACTCAGTCAATCAATCAATCAATCTGATGCTCTCATAAGGGAGCACAGTAGCATTTACCCTTTGTGTTATGACTGAAGCTGGTCACTGCCTCTGCATAAGGTCTGAGGCATATTACTTCAGACTTGTCAGGTTGTGAGTCATGCCCCATCCCCACATGCATGTCTGTCAATTGCAGTGGCTGTGTGTGTGTGGCATTGGTTTACTGTAGTCTCGAGAAATTGTCCGTGTTGTAACGTGTGTCGGCTACGTTCTGTCTATATTGCCGCTGTCGGACATCATGTCTTACTTGACATCTCTTCTTGCACCTCATCTAGATCAGCTGCAGCAGCTTGCCACTGCGGAGGTGCGACACAGATGCTGTGCTTTTATAATGTCGAGTTGTTGCTCTTATCAAAGCCAAAAGTAATTGTTCACAAGCTAGATGAGTTATATTATTCAGTTTTATGTCTGTTTGCCAGTTTGTGTCTTGGTCCTAGTCCTCGGTAAATAAATACTATGCATGTGCTGTTGGTCATATCGCACGTGCCTATCACCGAGCGCAGAATCGACAGGCATGGAGCAAGCTCATAGGAACGGCAGCGTCCGCCTCTGGAC
>Ga0209562_1001051_pt1 | contig 10233 bp, 2 predicted proteins | sample WorMetvacBELIZE2_FD_187399 | JGI IMG/M metagenome (GOLD analysis project Ga0209562, IMG submission 187399) | Marine gutless worms symbiont microbial communities from Max Planck institute for Marine Microbiology, Germany - Olavius vacuus BELIZE.2... | ecosystem: Host-associated > Annelida >...
CCTATATTGCAGCCCACCTTCATCTGTGTAACTTGCTGAATCATGTCACGCACATACAAACGAAAGAAGTATGGCGACAGCACCCCACCCTGTCGCACTCCAGTTAACACATGAAAAACATCAGAATCAACATGTTTCCAACCGTCCTTTAGACGACCGTCAAAGAGCCGCACGCGACCAGTTGATCGAAGGTTGCCGGTTGCAGACGGCAAGGACAGAGCTGTCCGGTTACACAGTTGGTGAAGAAACTTCCGCGCTACGTCGTGTAGTTCGAGGTGATGTACTGGGCTAGATGTGGAAACTGTTCCTCGGAATGACTCTTCTTCTCCGACGTTGTGACGTTCTACGTTGCTGGACTTTCGAACGCACCGATAGCTCGACCTGTCACATCGTTTATCAGCCGACAGACAATTAATGTGTTTGCAAAAATGTTCGCCTAAAAAGAAGATATCCGGATGATTTATGTCTTAGGATTAATTACTACGGTTGATGATCATTCTCTTTTGTGAGGCACAGAGCCTAATTTAACGTGCCTCTTGGCACGTTCGTGTTTACAAATTAAAGGCCTAAATGGTCTTCGACGGCAAACCGTATATCCCTCCGACCGAAAACGTTTCTATGATCTTGATCTTTGAACTCATGACCTTCAGAACCTAGTCACAAGTATTTGCGTACGTTTTGGTTCGAATCCTATCAGTAGTTCAGGAGCTATCGAGGACAAAAGACAACATATGACCGTTGTCAATGTCAATGTCAATGTCAATGGTGGATTTATATAGCGCATAAACGCAATGCGCTGCAGTTGCTGCCCGAACTAGGCCGTTGACTCAATGACTTCAGTTGACTTGAATGTCATAAGTGTCTTGTGGACCCGGTAATGAGTAACTGTGGTGAGTTAACCGCTATACCTCCGACTTCGCCAGTTAGCCCGCGAAGGCGTATAAACGGTGCCTGCAAATCTGACTTCCGTGCTTGGACATGCCTTTTTCTTTGCTTTTGAAACGCAAACAACATTCATACATCAGACTGTTGTATCGGTTCAACTATTCGAATTTTATCTACGTCGACAGACAGTGCATCATAGTCACGCCAGTTGTATTGAAACATGTATACATATTTAACAGTATTTGTTTCAGTTATACCCAGTATGACATGCTATGATAGTTAAAAAAGCTGGACACAGTCTTAACTAACTGTATGTTAAACTGCAGCCCGAAAAAAAATAGATAGGCTATACGCTCGTTAACAAACAGTCATAACTGAATTTTGATTATTATTATTTTGATATATCGAGGCCATGTCTCTAGCCAGTTGACCGTGTAGGCTGCAGTAGGCTCAGTCCTATCACTACAGTAACTGCTCCCACACCTTTCGCAAACTGAGCTTACGTCCACTAGCATAAAATAAATAGTAATGAATTAGAGTCGTAAGATTACCAGATAACTTTGCATTTTGCGTTCGGTTAATGTCAGCACCAGCTCAACAAGTGTGGTTTGTTGACAAAGAAACTTCCGACGTACGACTTGGACATGGTTGAGTGTCGCAGCCAGTATTGTCCAGGAGTGATGTAGTTTCATCTGACATTGAGACATCAGATACAGCGACAAACTTAACTGATCGACAGGTGCGAAATCCCTCATCGTTTTGTCCACAATCGTAATCAGTCCAATGAGTGAAACGATATTATCGTCCATCAATTGAATAAACTCTGGATACGGGCATATAAGTGGCGTTAGCATACACCTATCACCCACCAGCCGCGTGCGTACATTGTGCATAGACAACTGCAAACATCTCTGATATTCGCCACACTTGTAAGCGTATAGCGCCTCAAAGTCTGTTGTGACAATTTCACCTGTGTGTACAAAGCCGAGTCTGATGGAATTAAACTCTTGCGACTCGAGCTGACGAAGTTCTGTCAGGTGTTCAACTGCAGACTGCTGCAATAACTCAACCAGTTCTGGTGTATTCGGCCTACATGGCATAATCATCATTGGCTTAGTGTGATCTTTGGTCGGACAGAGTCCTCGGTCGTGAGCTGCGTATTGTGTGCGACTCGCTAAACAAAACACCAACACATCCGTAATGAACACGGCGGTATGCTCAGAGACACATTTTCGATATCGTTGAATCTCACTGGCTAGTGACGGCATACAACTTAGCATTTGACACTTCTCGGCTAACAGACATTTTAGATGAACATAATTTGCAAACAGTTCCGTGGTAAAAGCACTGTTATGTGGCGTTACTTTCGTAACTTGTTGATTAAGTGCAGCTGTTCGCAAGTACTGGTAGAACACAGACAAACCCAGCACATCGTCGATGTCGTCATCAACTTTCGGTAAATATTCTCCTCGTACGACATGTGAACTGCACCGTGAGTGATCGTGTGAGCTCGTCACCAGCGAGCAGTGATCTATCGCAGTCTTGTAATGTCCTGTAACATAGTACAAAACCGCCAAGTAGACATTTGCCAGGCAGTAGATGGAGTCGCGGTCAGAGTCTTTACATCTCAATGCTCTGTACAGATACGCCTTGGACAGCTCAATCTCTATCAGCTGCACAGTGCTGCGTGAGTCCTTCGCTACGACTTTCATTAACACGACGGCTTGACTTAGCGACAACACACTGCTGTGTCGTGCACTGATCCAACGACGTGCATCATTCGACTTCAGACGGGTCATAGCTAGAACATCCAGTAATTCGTCTGTCAGTGAGTTTTCTGTTATTTTGCGTGCAACATGTAGAAGTGTGATTGCGATAAAATAAGCAGAAAGTCGTTGATCAATCTGTTCTATTACTCGCATCCAATATAAACGTGATCGCACAGTTATGGACTTGTAAGAAACTAAGTCCGTGATGAGCAATATAGCGTTTTCAAAATGGAAACAGCATACAACATTCGACGTCAGTAACCTCAAATGAACAACCCCTGAAACAGCATTCTGTATTTTTGCCGTCGTACTGAGGTCAGCAAACAATGGCGAAAGAGATTCTTCGAAAATATGAGCACATTTTCGTACATAGATGTTAATGAACCACTCGGCCAGCCACTGCTCCGTTATCAGCATCAATTTTCCTGCAATGCGTTTAGTATTGCAGCAATCCAACAAATTACACTTAGTGATAAAGTAATTTGCACAGCTTGAACCATCCAGCCAAACAGCCAGAATGTGCAGGAGTTCGACACAGATTCTGACAACATCTAAGTCTTCAGTCCACCAACTTCTTGGCTTCAGTTCGCAAGCCCACAGCATCAGAGTTTTGACGTGATAGTTAGTGAATTCACCAGCGTTGTTTGTACTGTCTGTTAATTCCTGCATCTTTATAAATACGCGTAACATGTGATAGACAATCTGTTGTACTGGGATCCAGCTGTTTATCAGTACAACTTCTGCTCGTGAGAATGACAGTCTGTGCTGACACTCGCTTAACAATTCATGTTGCCGACAAAGACGATGTGCTACAGGAACCACATCACATCCACTGCTGACAACACGATCAACAGTTGCTGAGTCTGGCCAGCAGTACAGTCTTTGTCGTGTTGACCAATTAGCGGCTTGTCGCGGCCACAACAGACAACGGATGCAAAATACACCGTCTGTGGAATACACCGACCCTTTAATGCGTCCAGTATATGTCAGAGGCAAATGTGGGAACGTAGTAGAACCGAAAGACGCTGGCCCATGGATCTGTGGGTCATCACGAGCGCTACTGTATGTCCTGTGTGTCCTGTACTCAAAATATGGACACTGTTCGGCGTTGTACCTGTCATCGTCAGTGCATTCTGTAAGTAGGTAAGACTTCACCAAATACACGTACCTTGGGAACTGTGGACTGTCAATAATTTCACAAACAGTGACGCGGCTGTGGAACTCATCGGGCAACTGTGTGGGTGGCGCTGTTCCTTCTGGAACTGCTAATAGACTGTTACGGGGACCCATCACGTCGACGTCGCCGACGCACGAGAACATCGGCCGAATATAAAACTCAGCGGAACTTCCCGTTATCACCGGAATGAAATCAGCTTCGTCGTCGTCAAGCGGACCATATGTCGTCAGTAGAAAGAGACATAGCTAGCATCGAGTCTACATTCAGCTGTTGACGTAGTTCACAGGTGTTGAGGAAAAACTGTGTAACTATTTCGCTAACAACACGATCGTCCGCCATTGTTGCACACTACGCTTAAATAGCAACGCAGTCTCTAGTTCTGGGAAATTTCATTGACAGCGGGTATTTCTCGATCGTCGAGTATTTCGCTTTCGTTTTCCTCGTAGATTCAGTAGCTTAATAATAGTAATATGTAGAACGAAAATCCCAGTTACGACAATTTAACGACAGCAGCAGTGCAGTAACAGTAATCTTGTTACTCGGGGATATCTCACCTATCGTCAACTATGCGAAAATTCATACAATAAACTTTGTAAACAAAATAAACATGATTTATTTACAAAACAGAATGACGAAACTGTAACGTCATTGCTAAGCTTATACTCGGTTGTTTTATTAGTGTTTGAAATTAAGATTTTGACCGATAACAAATACACAGCGAAGTGTTCAATTATAAATAATGGTTTTTTGAAACCATAACTCGTGCCATTTTTGCATGGGATAATAAAACTTTGTATAAAATTTATGCCGTTTAATATGTCAAATTACTTCCTCATTACAGCAACCGAGGAAATTTTCAGTTACAAAATATTGCAATTTTTGTACTACGTCCTTTTTTTATTGCCGCACCTTGTTCGTCCGCCAATCGTTCTCGGCTTTTATCATGAGGCCGGCTGTGCCACATATACAGCTGCCACATTACAGCGAAATCGAAAAATCCGCAACTGAGTCATTGCAACTTAACCATTAGCAATTCGGGCGCCGGCAGCCATCTTGGATTTGACCTAAAGTGGATTTTATCCTTCCGCGGCTTCCGAGAGTCAATATTGCAGCATACTGCCAAATTTCAACAAAATCGAACAATGCGTCGCCGAGTTATCAATCATTCAACACACACTCAGCCCATTTTTCAGAGATGGAGACCAAATTATACCAAATTTTGGGAGGCCCTGGACCAGTCTTCGGCGCTCCCCGAGTTTGTTTTAGATTTCAGATGTTAATTGCTTCGTTTCTAAATGCAGGCGACTTCAAGCTTGCACTCTGGTAGAAACTTGATGCCAAATTTCGCAATTTTTACACCTCTCCCTGTAAAATTACTGGGAGGGATGGTGTCGGAATCAATATTTCAAGTTCAGCTTGGGTCCCAACTCCCACCTCTGATATACTTTTGGCGGGAATCGATGCGCGGGCTGCGATATCAAGTCAAATTTCATACTTGGACGTAATTTGAGCGCCGTCTGTGATCTTGGATTAGACCTGAAATAGATTGAAACCATTCCACGGTCTCCGGGACACATACTGCGCCAGCATACCCTAACCTAAATACCGACACCACAACCTAATCCCAACATACAGGTGTTTACCCCTAACTGTTTGGGACCTTTTCTTTCGGCCATCGGACGCTTTCGCCATGGTGGACTGGAGGCATGGCGGAGTTATGTCAAAAACAATCGATGGCAGAATGACCCCCTTCCCTCGCATTTGAGTCGCTCTTGTTTCCAAATGCAGCAACGTGTCGGAATTCAAATACAACCAATATGGGAGCGCCGATAATTGGTCTGCGACCTTCCAAAATTCGGTTAGAATTCAGTCTGCTCAATTCTGAGAACTACTGGCTACAGAATCTTCCAGTGGCGTCACTAGGGTTGATGTCACGTGGGGCGGCAACTGATGGGTGTCACCCTATTTTTATTACTCATCGCCTCTGAAAGTGATGACCTTTTTAGCTGTGGTTTCCTCGCCACTCATCTACCCACGTCTTTTATTTAGTGTTCTTTTTAAATTCAGCCATTTTAGGTCGGGTGCTACCCCCTGGATGGTGTCACCCGGGACTGTCCGCCCCTAGTGACGCTACTGGAATCTTCTTCGAAAAAGGAGCCTTGAAATGTGTTGAGGTATCAATAAACTCAGTCGTGCATTGCTCGATTTTGTTAAAAGTTGGTGTGTGGGTTCACTCGGGCTCGAGGGGAGGGGAGAAGCTCGTGATAGAACGGAGAACGACTGGCAGACGGGCGGCCTCAAGTGGAAATGCATCGCTACTTGCCACCTTGTCTAGTTAAAGTCTACTGTTCAACGTTTCAAACCAAAATCAAAATAAAATTTTAATTAGGTTTTTAATTTTTTTAAAAATATAACGCTTAGTTGTAATGTATTACAAACATTAGCGCATTTTGTTTTACATTTTGTACAAGTAAACGTTTTGTATATTACGCTCAGATTTCTGTTCGTATTTTAGCAATTCAGTGTCTGGCTGCAAGTGCGTTAATCTACTTCTTGTCCTTTCTTGTCTCATTTCCGAACCCTTCCACGTCGGTTAGGTTAAATCACCCGTTTGTATAGACGGCTGGAGGTCCATCGCAGCAGTCGTAAGCACGGTCACGTTGGCGTACGGACATTAACCGGAAAACGGTCGGCGATAGTAGTGGACCCTTTCACGCTTCGCCGTAAATCCGCTTCCGTTCCATTCGTTCCGGTTCGTGTCTCATTTGCCTGCCGCTGAAGCTGAATGTTCATCCGTCAGCTGCGCCCAGCGTCTGCCTTTATCATGCACATCAGCTTTCTTCTTTACTGCATCGTGCTCTCATCTGTGCTGTAGGCCTATACAGCCACTCTCATCGCTACTGAGTTTGTTTTTTTTGGCTGAGCTAATAGTACAACCGATCACAAGCTGTCTCCCTGTGTGTCCGTTTATGTATTAACCAGGATGACACAATTCATAACTGATGCACGTAAAGACTTGCAGGCACAGATGAACTCTGATCATGTAAACCAAAAACTAGGTCAGACTGACCTGGATTACTGGATTTATAGGTCATCCTAGAAAATGCTATTCTCTGCTGCCAGCTGAGCTTTACAACCTATGGGCTGCTAGTTTTATTTCCCGGACAAACAATAAATTTCAATTGTGTTCTGTGTAGTTTGTGACCATTGTCGCCTTCAAAAAATGCAACCTTATAGCACAATATTTATTTATTCGTTTGTTTGAAAAATCAGTCGAATTGGCAATAAAATCAACCAATAAAATACGCGCCGTTTACTGTAGGCAATAGGCTGCATATGGCGGTCGGCTTATATTTAATGATCACAAAATAAATTTAAGGATCCAGGAAAGATGACCGAATAAAGGAAAAAGAAACATTGACGTTTGAATGATGATTCTGCATCTGCAACCGGCTCTTAGAAGAAGATACACGGACGCTTTAGACCTTGAATGAGTGGTGTGTGGCAGTAATGGTGAAAAGTGACAAGTCGTAATGAGGACAAACGTTTGGGAGGTGCGAACCTGTCAGTTTCGCGAATATTCATTTCCGATACGTCATGTTGTGTAATTTACAACAATCATTTCCAACTGTGCAATCCTCTGTGTATCTCTCCCACGTCATACGTGACGTCATCGCTGTGGGCGGTAACAGCGGGGCGCGTACATGGGACACATCTGCCATCGCATCAAACACTGTTTTTAGCGCACGTATTCATTGATGTATTGATATAATCAGCTGCACAGCTGCGAGAATGTTTAATAAACTTACTTACTTACTTAATTATAGCTTGGCAGGTAACAGTCATACAATCCAAAGCCACTCAAGTGCAACTGCCTGCTGCCGTCAGCCAACATGTAGGCTGTACCACCACCGGCAGCGAACTTGGTAGTACATGTACGTCGATTTTCTTTATTTATTGCACAATACGGTTATACTCGAGTACTTTAGTACTCGATAAAGTACTCGATCGAGTACTCAAGTAGCAAACTGCTCCATAGTAACATCTCTAGTGATTAATGGCATAACGGAGACAGGTGACGACAGACGTGTGGGGAGATTAGTTTCCCCCCGACAAATATTCATTTGCGAGACGTCACGTCGTCACGTACATTTACAAAGTCACCTTCAGCTTCCCACGTCAAACGTCATTGCTACAACAGGCGTTAACAACGCCATCACGTGCTTGGGACACATCTGCCGTCTAGTGATGCTTCGATATATCGAAAATATCGATATTGATGTATCGAATCGTATCGTATCGGCCGCCTCAATATCGATATTTGTCGATACATCGCCACGGCCACAATTTTTGTCCGTGAGGTGAGGGTCGATTTTGTATTCGTAGGCAGTGATGACGGTAACTATGAATTAGTTGCGAGAAGGTTTAAATTCATTAATCGAAGCAGTACCGTTATCTAACGATTGACATGCATGATACATAGCAAATAATATGTAGAACTTGTCACTAAGTCACTATATATTGATAAAAACAATACAAGTAAATACGAACTCGACACCAGTGTTGAATGGTTAACGTGTACTGCATCATAAAAGTGTATATTTTTACACATACTCAGTTACTAAATAACGATATCGATGTCGTGATATTTCATCAGTATCGTATCGATATCGTATCGAAATCGAAAAGTGATATATAAGCATCACTACTGCCGCCACGTGACTCGACAGACACCAGCTGTTTTTCTGTTTTTCTCGAGCACATTAGTACATCTTTAGTTCTGTGTGCTAGACTAAGCACGTTTTAGGACCGCCATTTTTAGATCTGTGTCACTTTCCAACATGTGACAAAGTTTGTTTGGCCAGTTCGCCGAGTTCGGTGACCGAAGACGGTGGTCGGAATAAAGAAAGAACCGCGTCGAAATATGATGGCCTTCCGTGCACACATACGAGCTGCCACAAAATCGGCATAATGCGTTGAAATCTAATATCTGCCGAGCAGTAATGCCTATAAAATATAAACTTTACTCGAATCGCCACATTTTAGATAACAACTACACCGGTGGGTTCTGTTGATGCTAAACTGTATTACACATACAGAATGGGCCAAAAAAGTAAGCTGTCGTATTGCATGTTGTAACTTCGTCAGTTACCGGTATACACCAATTTGAAGAAATTCCACTGTATTAGAAATCTTACTAAATTTCCAGAAAGATGTATTTTATGAGTTAACTGTCAACTGTTCTATGCAGTTAACTATTCTATGAACTAGCTTATTACTGTGTTTGACCCCGTATTTGCATTTGCAAAACTCTAGATGCGCCCTTACACTGTTTGCCATTTTGCAAGGTGAAGTGGTAACATTTTAAAGCTAAGTGGCAAATATTACAATGCATCTTTCTGGAAATTTAGTAAGCTTTCTAAGAGTAGAATTTCTTTAAATTTGTGCATAACTGACGAACACAGCTTACTTTTTGGCCCACTCTGTATTAAATAATAACAGTGGCTGGTCTTGTCGATGACAAAATGTATTTAATTTAGATGATAAATGTCACATATGTCTACTTCTATACACGGACTGGTAGTAAATCGTTCCTCATCCCGTGTTTTTCTCGTCTCGGTGCTTGACTGAGATTATATGGCACTGACGTCGCTTTATGAGATGACGAAAATAACGGACTACAATAGGCCTAGGCCTACAGCGCCATAATATTGCTATTGCGATATATATCAGCGGCTTGCGGTCTGTGCAGTCCAGCAGAAAATGCAATAATATCGGCTGCACGAAACCTATGTCGCGGGTTAATAATATATTCCATTAATGTTCTGTCACCTTCCGTCCCATCCTTTCACGTGCTGCTGCTGCTGCTGATGATGATGATGTTGCTTGCTGCGGCTTTGACGTTATGTCGCGATAATGACCTCTCAGACGACGGTCAAATAAAATAATTATTATTAGCGCGCTATTCGGTCTCTGTCTGTCTGTTGTCTGTCCGCCCGTTTGTTACACTCGTGATCAACGCCTACGCGGTTCAAGGTGTCGAAATAAATTTCACGCCATGAGACAGAACGATGCTTATTGTGGTTTTCTTACGCCAAATTTCACGTTCTTGAATTTAGGGGTTCATCCCGAACGAGTGTGTTAGAGATAGCGCTGTCAAAATCGCAAAGTTGATCAATAATCAGCAATGACTTGGAAATGGCGCGAGATAAGATGAAAGTTAGTGTTGGTAACTGGTACCGAAATCTGTGACCTTGAATGACATTGAACGGCGTTACGACCGCTATGTTGCGTTATTTCACCGAAATCGGTAGCTTTGGGGACCCTTTACGTCAAAGCGGTTGAAGTTAGACCTGTACTCTATGCGATATAGTCCAAGAAATCTACACAGTGAACCATAAA
>Ga0209562_1001052_pt1 | contig 10229 bp, 6 predicted proteins | sample WorMetvacBELIZE2_FD_187399 | JGI IMG/M metagenome (GOLD analysis project Ga0209562, IMG submission 187399) | Marine gutless worms symbiont microbial communities from Max Planck institute for Marine Microbiology, Germany - Olavius vacuus BELIZE.2... | ecosystem: Host-associated > Annelida >...
GTCCTATATCTGCCTTAAATCTATGCAAATTGCAGAAATTTTTTCGCCTTTGAGGAAATTGGAGTCGAGGAACACGATGGTGATGTCAGATTTTGGACCGGAAATATGGCCGTTTCATGCAAGCACAATGAAAAATATGCAATATAACCCTTATTATAGGAACAGTTTGGTCACTATGGACTTGGCTATGGGGCAGATACCAAGTTCCACAGAACGTATTTCTAATAGACTGTTAGATTGACTATTGCTTATACCTTTACCATGGAAGCACCATGGCACTCCCCAGACACTTGAATCGAAGCAACAGCCTCTTTGATGACATTGGCCAGGTCGAATACCGGGAAAACCACAATCTACTCTATTAGTGGGTGGGCCGACGTCACAGTCTGGCGCAGCAGCTTCAGTCGTGGCAACTGGCAATACATGTATATGCATAACACATGCACACCGACTGTTGGTCGCAAACCAGTGAGTAAGTCAGTACGTAAATGACCATTGAACATTCATGTTTACTTTTTATTCACTATTGACTTTTCTATGTGAGGCTATTTCAGCGTCTGATGGCAAGTACTAGGAGTCATTTCCAAACAGTTGTGCTTGCCATATCGCTCAGTAATTTAAATGGATGCCTAATCGCTTTGAAATTCTTATTACAGCTACAAAGACACTCTATATTCTAGGAATGTAAAATCGACCCTCAAGTATAAAAATCTGACGATATATCAAAAATCTATATCGATCCAGCAATTAGAATACTGATGTTAACAGTATATATCGAAGCATGGGTTGTTCGGCAAGCGAAATCAACTTTTATTCAAAACTAGATTCTAGGTTTATGCAGAAGAGAAACTCTGTCTGCATTGGAGTCGGCTGTCACTAGCTAGCTGCGCGCAGTTAGCAGTAACAGGCGACATGACATCAGTGTGTTTATCGTTCCCATGTCAGCCGGTCCAATGATGGCTGCACTACACGCAATGGCAATGCCTGTGCTAGATGCATGGAACAACAGTGTGCAGACTGCCTCGCTGTAGTGTTTTAGCGTAACTTCAAAGAGCTTTAATTCTGTGATTACCGAAAAAGTAACTGACCATCTTTAATGCAGACAACTTGTGTCACAATACTGTGGCGACACTAAGATGAATTTGTGATATCACTAATTAAATACTGTTATCACATATTCATGGATATATCCATGGCATGGCCTACATCTAACAACCATATCCATGGCAACCCTGTATTTTTCTTTTCTTTCGTATTCTACTGTTTGCTTTTGCATATGTGTTTATTCTATGTAAGGTGTGCACTTCACATGATCTTAATAAAGGCAACTTACTTACTTAAATTTCCCTGGCATTACTAGGAATTCAATTAGATACGAAACCACCATTTCAACACTCAAACAAAACTACTATCAGTTTTACACTGATGTCAAAAGTACCAAAACTATGAGTTGGTTATAACGGGTCTTAGTTAATCAACAATACAAGCACAAGTTCCGTTCAGTATTAAGAAGTACCGGTAAAACAAATTCAACTTTGCGCGGTCAGCTTAACTGAAACATGTGCCTACTTGCCAATCTAATAGGCAGATGCTTACTGCACTTTGGGGATTCTGGATGAGTTAGATAACTTCTGGACATTTGTGATCTGGTCAATCTCACAATGAGACCAGCTGAAAACGCTCACTTGTTGTTTCAGCCACATTAGCATTGTTGCATCAATAGTGATATCAAAAAGTTAAAAAGCAATTAATGCACCTGAAATGCACAAATTTGATCAGTCTACGGTGTGAAAACCAAAGAAGACTGCACGAACCAGTGGCATGCAATGCCATCTACACTTAGCTTATTAACAGAGTCGGTGAACTCTTACTGTAGACATTTACTTGAGAGATGGTAGATATTTTGGTTTTCCGTTCAATGCAAGACTTCCCGGATTTCCCAGAGACCCTGACAAGACCAACACGTTCCAAAAAAAAACACTGAGACCGAGAGGTTCAACAGGAAGAGCACATGCATGCTGCACACACTGTTTTCAATTTGTGATGCTTGTACATTACGACTGAATGATACGACTTGATACAAAGACACTGAACCACACAGCTGACATGTCAGAACCATCACAGCCATGTCGGTGATTAATTCATACACCCACCACAAAATCAACAGTGAGGCAAGTTGGTGCGAAAAGTTACAGATTTTCTGCATGAATAATCTAATAAATCTCAATGAAGGTTTTCACTTTCTGAACTTATGGCAAGTATTCTGAAAATTATGTGCGGAATGCACCACTTTTGCATAATATAATTTTTGAAGTTGATGAAACAATGGGCCACGTACAGCTCAGGTGGCTACATTTAGCCTGTAGACTACCTGCTTACTCTTACATGACACATTCATTAGTGTCTTATCAATGATCACACAGCAAGAAACCACTGTAACAAAAGGAATATCATACCAAATTCAATATGAGAAAACGAATTGTCATCTGCAACGGCAACAAAACTGAATGCAACAACAAACGTAACATCAGCCATAATTTACAAATTCCGTATAGATAAATGACCAAATGAAATTAACACAACAAACGTTAATTAATAAACACCAACATCAACAGCACTGACATGACTTTCAGCATTAACTATGACCAAGACGATGTGCCACTAGTTTGAAGTGATCTTCATTTTACCATTGAAAACGCCCAATTTTGTTTCATTTTATATTTTCTAAGTAAAATGATCAGATCTGCACAAAAATTTCAGTAAACACAGTTGAGTAAATTCAGATTTTACCTACATAAAAAAATCACTGAACTCGTAATAAATGTTCTTTTGTAATGTAGCTCTGGTGTCATGTAGATCTCTTCTGAATCGATGGGTTTACCAATTAAGAGAAATATTTGATTAAAAGATGTGAGACAACAAAATTTATGGAGCTACATGCTTCTATAAGACGTTTTCTGAGAAAAGGTGGAACTTCAATTGGACTAACAACTTTGCAGTGTTGTCAAAAGTAGATGACTTTGCTACTTACAAGAAAGTAGAAGTACATGCCAAAAATTCTACTTCTAAGAAAGTAGAAGTAGTGTCAAAATTTTCTACTTTTTAGAAAGTAGAAAGTGGTTTTAAAAAATCTACTAGAGTAAGTAGAAGTAGAAAGTAGATTCAAACATTACACTTATGTAGGACTAAAAATAAATTGCTGATTCTAGCAGGAAATCGGCGCCCTGTCCATAAGGGTTGAAAATTGCTAGCGATAAATCGGCGTTTCTCTATCCATTTGCCATTATCACAATAAGCAAACGACTAACTACCGTGCTAAACACAGCTACAGCTGATGCTCATGCTGTATAATCTGTGTCTACAAATCCGCAAATAATTTATAACTCACTGATTTCTACTTTAGTAATGACATTGTTTTCGAGAAAAGTAACGAAGTAGAAAGTAGATACTTGCAGGAAAAAGTCACTTCGTTACAAGTAGAAAGTAGTTTGTAAAAATCTACTTTTTAGAAAGTAGATACAAAACAAGAAGCTCAGCTATTGCAGAGAGACCGCACTGCATGGTGGCTTAGTTATGGCCCAAAATGGAAGACTGGAACTGGGAGACAATATTTACGGACATTATAGGTCTATCTTCAAGGACTGTGACGTATTTGGGCAGCACAGAAACTGAAATCGGCGGAAAAAAAAGAAAATAAGGGCTATTACGCCACTCAAGGTCATCATCATCATCATCATCATCATCAACGAATTTCATCGCGACGCAAGTCTTGCAAAAACTTCAGAGCCGCTAAGGCCGCTAAGATCAAGGTCGATATCAATCGAAAGCCTGTATGCGACCGATACCAAAGAAAATTTATCCATCAGTTCAATAATTTTTACACAGCTTAAGTCTGAATTTACTCAGCAACAGTAACTGAAATTTTTGTGCAAATAATTTGATCATTTTCCTAGAAGAAAACAAAAGTGGGTATTTTTTAATTTTTAATTGAAATAGTCTTTACAAACCTTAACAAAACACCAATGTAGCTTCCATGTGCTGAGTCAACATCAAGATGCAATATTTCAATAAAAATCAGGTTTAACAAACCTTTCTTCATTGAGTACGTTTACATTCTGCTCATCATTTTATGTCATTTTGGGTCTAGGCTCAAGTTTAACTGATGCAGGCTAGAATTATCATTAACCGACAGGTTCAATCCTCTCGAATTTGAAAAAGTGTAGACGGTGAATGCACAAGATGAAGATAGGGTCCTATAGGACCTACGAAGAAACGACATCACATTTTCTAGACCAGATTCCCATTTGATCCAAATCTGTCACATGCTCTGTGGCTCCTTGATCCTTGTTAATAGTCTAGGCATAGGTCTACCGGTGGATGGTAGTTCACAGTACAGATATCAACAGGGCCAAAAATAAAAGTGGGGTCACGTGACCTAGGCTACAGTTACCTTGTAAGGACAGCTAAGTGCTCTACAAAGTTTCACAGTAAAATGATATCTGCCGTTTTCTATGTGTGATTCTAGCTATCGCCCTTACACTATGTTATAAAACTAAACTTTTTTTACAGTGGATAAGAGAAAAATACTAACCACATCTGCGTTCATCTGAGCTGTCGAAACAATGATCAACGGTGTCACAATGCAGCTCACGGTCAATACATTTGCCATTACTACATCGGAACTCACTGCAGTATGAACCTTCATACAGACACACACCACACACAGTCGCTGTTACAGGCTGAACTTCTAACTGCACAAGTTCAGGTCACCGGCATCAAACCATCTCATTGGGTTGTTCACTGACAACAGTTTCGAAAGCACACAAAATATGTGATAACTGTGATAGCTGTGTTAACATGCACCGCATACTTTTAACAAATGTCAGTCAAAATATAGACCACCTGTTATCATCATCATCATCATTTTATTTGAATCAGGCAACATAGTCCATAAACATACAAACAAAAGACATACAGACAGACAGATAGACAGTATAAGTAAAAGAAAGAAAAAAATGTTCTCCATAGTGGTCACTGGTCGGTTATATTATTTTTATCATTTACTAATTCTAATTTTTATGTTGATGTCAGGTTGGAAACAGCTGGCTATCTGTCAGCTCCTGATTACAATTTCAATACTTACTTGTGTGCTGTATCATATCAACCTTTTCCCGTACCTTTAGGAGGACAGGCGTCAGCTAGACTTATAGCATCTACCGTGCTGAGCCTGAGGCCCAAATAATTTGTTACCCAATGCACTTGGTCTGACAAGGCCAGGCAGGTATGTGTGACAGTGTTGAGCTATAATCAACGAGACGACGCATCTGTATATTGCATGCAGCAGCTGATGTGGTAGAGGATATGAATGGCACTGACAGAATAGTTACAAGACAAGACAAGACAAGACAAGACAAGCGTTTATTTCATTGTGGCAGCCAAGAAACTGGATTAGTAAAATACGACAAATATACATGGAAAAAATGAGCAGTAGGCCTAGGTTACAATAAAAACACACGATATAAAATACACAATAAGCAGTTAGCAATATGAAAAATAAAATGTACAATAAAATACAAATTACATATTGTTCTGGAAGTTGGCCAGGGCATAGTTAAGGAAGGACTGATATTTTTTTAGTTCTAGAGTATGGTATTGAGTATTTTAAGGGGTTACGTAATTTAGAGAAGATTTCATTATTGCGTTCAGGAGGCAGGATAGTATGCAGGCAGCTGTCAGTGGAAAGTATTTTCTTGAAAAAGGACTGACTAAGTTTAATTCTACAGTCTTTTAAAGATGGTGCAGTTAAGAGGCTCTGCTTGGTACTCCTTTTTTCTAACACAGCACAATGCAGCTTCTGCAAAACCCATACTGCAGGCCTTGTTTCACTGTCGCCCAGACTTTATACCTGCATTTGGTGTCCAGTTAGCAGCACTGTGTCACTGTCTCGTGGAGTTTTCACCTGCAGAGCAGCATTCAGACAGACTGAGCACAGCCCAGACCCTGTTTCACCTTACACACCAGCTACTTCTCCCTGGAAGCAGTGTCTGGACAGCCCAAGTAAGTGCGCAGGTATCCCTCGACCAGCTAGACCTGTTCTCATCTCACCACGTCTGCTTAGCTGCAGCCTATGGTGCAGTGTAGAACAGCTTATAGTGTCGTCCTTTGAATTTTAACAGAGCCCAACCCTCAGTGATATGATTCTCACAGTCACGGATTATACAGAGGCCACCACCAAACCCTCTCTAAGAAATTAACCTGGAAGTTAATCTCATTAACTAAATTACTCTGCTGGGATGGACTTGAACTGGAACTTGTGCCAAACATCCCGTTCAATGTCCAACATGCAGAGTGTCAAACCACCAGCACAGGGCCAATTGCATGATACATAATACACTGTGTCCAAGAAAAAAGTAAGCAAAAATGTTTTTGCCATATCTTCTACAAACATCAGCTGATTCTGACAAAATATGGCACACAGTAACTTGAATATATTTGCCACAAAATAATGTAATCATCATCATCATCAACATCATCACTGAATTTTTAGTGCGCCTATTACATGAAGAAGATAGGTGCATTACAGAGTCATAAACGTTTTCCACCTCATCTGAATAGTGTCTCTACACTACCTTGTGAACTTAGTCGTATTTTTGTGAAAATTCCAATGGTGAAAAACACATGAAGTCAACAAATTTCTACTTATTTACACTAATGACTGCTAAGAGATGTAGCTATGATAAATATTTTAATGTTACAGCAGATGTTAAAGTTTGCAGACATTATTTTAATAATTAAACAATTTTATTACTTTATTTTCACGCTACAGCTAAAGCACAGCATCGTCGATAAGGTCATCTATCAGTGGCACTGGCAGCCAGGGTTCAGGCATGCATATCCATACCAGTGGATAGCACTATGAACAACTGCTTAACTGATATCGGGGTATGCTGCTTTTGCTTGCTAACAGATCTCATTTTTTGATGTCTTAGAAGTTTATTAAATACACGTAGGCATACATTCCATTTCATATTTAAAGGAATGCATTCGTGTCGTTCCATAGCCCTGTATGTAAACACAAGAACTTTCAATTTTACAGGTAGTGTAGAGACGGTATTCAGGCGAAATACAAAATGTGCATTATTGTGAGAAATTTATTGAAGACACTGTGTACAAATTTTATAAGAATTGGCTGAATTGGCCGAGTTATAATAAAAACATTGAGCTGACTTTTTTTCTTGGACACAGTGTATTAAACTGACAGTACATTTAAGACCAAGTAATTTAAATGCATAATGGACACATATCATATTACTACATAAATGACTTACCACTACTGAATGCTGTGATGACAATTCTGAAGTCATATCCTGTGGTCGTCCTTTTGTGTAGATTTATTTCCAAATACCTGTCCCGGCTGTAGATCACTGGTGGCTTTCTTGAATGGTATTGGTAATTCAATATCACCTATGCACATTGAACACTGCTTTCATGTCTACAACTTCTACATGGGAGAAACTATTCAAAGTAGTGTAATAAAATATTTGAGTAACAGCAGAAGTACATCAAAAAAGTTTTACATTTTACACACATCACGATAAAATAAAATTTTATAATAACAAAACTGAGTTAATTTATAAATCAGAATCAATATATGAAAATAAGGTGAAATGAATGTACATCTCCACCGGAAGCTCCAAGAATCTTCAGTTCAACACTAGGATCTGTTATGTTAAACCTTTCAAACTTCAGCATCAGACGCTTTGTGTTGGAATCTGATACAAATCTTCTCACACATGAACGAGTGGCATACGATGAACTCTGCAGTGTAATTCCATCAATTTCTTTTGACGTAGAACCACAGATAAAATATCCTGGAAAGCTATCTACAAAGAATATGAAACAATCAGAAATTAATACAAATTACACACATCTACAGTACGTAAATATGTTATATCATCATCATCATCATCATCATTTCCGTTTATTAATCAAGCTGACATGTGCAACGTGATGTACATGAAGACAGTACAATAAAACGTATGCAAACATAAAACACAAAACATTAAAAGACTGTGGAAAGTTATGCACAGGTAAGCAAGAGTTCCAGTTAATAAATTATTCTATACACGTTACGCACTAAGAAATCTCTGTCGTTCAAGTCAACAGATTTGGGAATTAGAACCTTATTGTGATGGCGTTCTCTAAGATTATAGACAGGTTATTATGGACAGGTGCAATATTATTTTACGCCAAGACTTGAAAGTAGAATTCAAAATTTGTGAAACTGCAACATCTGACTGCGAAGACAATGTGTGAAAGTTAGTTCTACACTGTCAGGACTTCTATAATGAATTAAGGTTCATATCGATTATGCGATATCGCAATATCTATCATGGAATCGGCATCGGCGAAATTGTAATTATGGCAGTGCCCAGAGATCGCACGATACCGCGCATGAAAGCCAGTCTAATGTGTGCTCAACAGCTCACACGGAACTCACAGGGCGATAATTATCGCAAGGACGGTCACTGGATGCCGCCTGAAAGGCCTCGATAGACGGCCAGTCGGCGACAGGGTGCCACCGCATGACCGCGCTGTCCAGCACACACAATAACATTACACAATGCTGCATTGTTTGATCTGTACTTTGCCCACTCACATCTTCCCTACTCAAGCCGAGGATGACGACGACGGCAGCGGCGGGGAGGGAGGAGCTTCATGGGTGGCCAGCATCCCATGTCATTCCAATGCCCACGTCAGCGTCGGGTCAATCAAGTTCAACAGAGGTGTGCGGATTGTAAAAGTTTGATCCACGTCAGTCCACTGAGTGTGACCAAAGATCCACGTCCTCAAACAAAAGTAATGCGCAATCTTGAGTCTGCAGTGAGGCCGCATCGGAATGCTACCGTCACAGTCACAGTACAAACGTTTATGTTAAAATGCTAAGTTGCTAACCAACTGTAACATAACAGCAAGTAACGACTCTGTAATATCTTGTGACAACATCCAATTTAATCACAGCTTTCTAATGTCTTTTAGCAGTTACCAAAAAATTCTGGACAAGAAAACTGAAGGAATATTATCGACGTCAGTCTGCGTATTCTAAAAATACTGCGGATCTGCATCTGCAAGTGGATGCATCCGTAGACCGCACTTCAGTATATACTAGTGTGCCACCCTCCGGTCGCTTGACTGCCGCCTCTTGGTAAGTAAATATCGTACAATATTGCGATATTAAATGACATGATATATCAATTAGCTTGTTTGGCTACGATATGAACCTATAATACATCTGTAGCATCTACGAGAAAGAGCTACAAAATATAGCTCATTCTTCCTACAGTGATTTATAAACTGCTCTATTAGTATTAGTACTACCTCAACAACAAAAAAATGCAGAGAAAGAGAGAGAGAGTATTCATTCGCCATAACAGCAATGCTCATTAAACCTGGCAACCATACAAAACAACAAAATAAAAAAAAAACAACAGTCCAAATGCAACAAAAATCTACCAAATCTAGTATAAACATTCATACTGTAATTTCACAATATCTGTTCACAACTGCCGACAAAATGTAATAGGATTTAAATATTATTTAATAAGTAAAGTTTCAAGCGACATTTAAATATCTTTTGGGGCAGTATTTGCTTCAGTTCAGTAGGACAAACTTGATGCTCTTTGCAAATGCAGTCGGAAAAAAATGCTATAACTAAGCACAATGAATAATCCGAGTCGCATATGCCCTTCCTAACACTAAGCCAAGTTTACTACAGGCACCTATGTGCAACATGTATCTACAGTTAGCTATTTTACAACCTACTCTAAACTCAGCAAAGTCGGCAATGGTCAGCTGATAATGTTACTGTCTCTCACAGTTAGATGTCTATACACTGCCTACAACCATGTAACACAGCGAATCACATCTTATTGTGCCTGATTTGTGTGCTCAACGCGCATATGCTTACGCTGATGCATTTTTTCCCCACATCAGGCTTCCTGTTTACGGGAAGAGCACCATCAGTCGAAACTGAGATGTCGGTCGGCGTCTGCAGGCGGAAGCAGTCGGCGATGATGACTCGCTGCCGCTGCCGTTCCGACAGTACTTGCCATCTGCTCGCTGTTTGTCAGTAGAGCATTTAATCGAGAAATTTTCATTAATCGATTAATCGAGAAAGCTGCTGATTAATTAATCGATTAATCAGATTAATGACAAATGTGATTAATCTG